>ENA-OPZZ01000380-OPZZ01000380.1-human-gut-metagenome-genome-assembly--contig:-NODE-380-length-35487-cov-7.049887_pt1 | contig 35487 bp, 22 predicted proteins | sample MGYA00242487_ERZ504511 | MGnify/ENA primary metagenome ERZ504511 (study PRJEB26092, sample SAMD00036241) | human gut metagenome | host: Homo sapiens | study: EMG produced TPA metagenomics assembly of... | reverse complement strand
GTTCATTTTCCTCTACTGCAAGGTCTGTTCTGACTTCAAACATATAAAAACACCCCGATTTCTTCTAAGTTTTCATAGTATTGTAAAAAGTACAAACAATTATACCAATTTTTTCATTTTTTTGGTTTTTCCCTTGACAATTCCAATTTCTGACCCTATAATACATGAGTATGTTTACATTAGTTCGTCCGTGTCCGGCTTTAATGTAACAATCATTTAAGAATTCTCAGCATGGGAGGTGTACAGATTGGCTAACATTAAATCAGCAAAGAAAAGAATCTTAGTTGCGCAGACAAAGACAGAAAGAAATAAATCTATCCGTTCTTCAGTGAAAACAGCTATTAAAAAAGTAGAGGCAGCTGTTGCAGCAAATGATAAAGAAGCAGCTTCTGCAGCATTAGTATCCGCTACTTCCGTTATCAGCAAAGCTGAATCTAAAGGTGTTTATCACAAAAACAATGCTTCCAGAAAAATTGCTCGTTTAGCAAAATTAGTGAACAGCATTGCGTAACAAGTGCGAATAAATACGAATTAATAAAGAACAATTGGTGCCGTCATACCAATTGTTCTTTTTTTGCAATTCTTTATTATATATCATTTCGTATAATTGACCAGATTTTCCAGCACTTCTGCCGCTTTTCCTGAATCAATCGCTTCTTTTGCAAGAATGATTCCATCTGCAATACTCTCAGCCTTTCCGCCGATATAAAGTGCCGCACCTGCGTTCAGCAGTACGATCTCACGTTTTGCTCCCCGCTCTTCCCCGGAGAGGATCGCACGGGTAATCTCTGCATTTTCTGCGGCCGTTCCGCCCTGCAGTTCTGCCAGATCTACGGTCTTGAATCCAAAGTCTTCCGGTGCGATCTCATAGGTTTCTACTGTTCCATCTTTTAGTTCTGATACAACAGTCTTTGTACTCAATGTAATCTCATCCATATGATCTCTGCCACTGACTACCAGAGCACGTTTGACATCAAGCTGCCCCATAACAGATGCAATGATTTCTGTCAGTGCCGGATCATAGACACCGACTACCATACCCTTTGCTCCGGATGGGTTTGCCAGAGGACCAAGGATATTGAATACGGTACGGATTCCCATCTCGCTTCGCGCCTGTCCCACAAACCGCATGGATTTGTTAAAGGTCTGTGCAAACATAAATCCAATGCCGACTTCATCCACGCATGCTTCTACTTTTTCCGGTTCCATCATGATATTTACACCAAGCTGCTCCAATACATCACCGGCACCGCTCTTACTGGAAATGGAACGATTGCCATGTTTTGCCACAGAAACACCGGCTGCTGCCGTCACGATGGAAGATGTCGTAGAAATATTGAAAGAATACGTGCAGTCTCCTCCAGTTCCAACCAGATCAATATAATGGTCGGAATGCGGATGAATATGCTCAGCTTTATCTGCCAACACAGAAGCCAGACCAGCGATTTCATCAATCGTCTCTCCTTTCATCCGCAATCCGGTCAGAAAAGCTCCGATCTGAGCCTGTGTAGCTGCACCGGTCAGAAGAAGTTCCATGACTTCTCCTGCCTCTTCCCTGGTCAGATCCTGTCTGTCTGCTACTCTCTGAATTGCCTGTTTCATATCCATAATACTAATTACTCCTTTTTTTGCACAACCAACTGTTCATAAGATTCACCCGAATTTCACACTCAAATCTTATAAATATCAAACATTTTTATCTCAGTCGAGAAGACTCCCACTTCTGCAAGTGGTGAGTAATAACAAGTCTTTCTCAGTGGGAGTACAATCTCCGACTGAGATAAACGCTCCGCGAGGATGTGCAGTGATTCTGAGAAGAATATGTCGGCTTTCGCTGACCAGAATCACGCACCAAGTCTCACGTGCGTTCGACTTGAATCAAGAGGTAATAGGAAATGATAAAAGTGTAAAATTTGATTTGAAAAAGAATAGAAATAGAAGCTCCTTTATCAATAATATTAGATCGATTATTCAAAAAGACATAGTGTCTGTTGAGGATGATATAAATAAATTAGCAGATATCTTTTTTAAAGATAAGAATGGAATCAAAAATTATAAAGAGTTAATAGTTAACATAAGAACAAAACAGGATCAAACTTCATTAAGTAAGTATACTAGAGATGCTGTTTGTGGACTGCCAGAAGATTCATATGCGAGATTACTTGCTTATATACCAGATGACGATTTGGTTGTGTCGTATAAACCAGAAAAAGCGAAAAAATTTATACATTTATCAAATGCATCTGCGGGTCAAAAAACAACAACGATACTTACATTTTTATTGGCATATGGAAAACAACCTTTGTTATTAGATCAGCCGGAGGATGATTTAGATAATAGATTAGTTTATGATTTGATTGTTGCTAGATTGAAAGTGGCAAAATCAAAAAGACAAATCATAGTTGTTACGCATAATGCTAATATTCCTGTAAATGGTGATTCTGAATACATAATTTCAATGAATTCAGATACAGATATTATTCAAGTTAATAAGACTGGAACAATGGATGATACTGAAATTCGTCAAGAAATATGTGATGTGATGGAAGGAACAAAGGATGCTTTTGAAATGAGAGCGAAAAAATATCATTTTAATATTTCAGAATAGAGTTGAAAACCATAGTAATAAATTATATAATAATCTCGTGGCAACAGTTTGGCAACGTCCATTCAGTAGGTCAGAATAAATAGTGTAATTGATATATAAATATGCTCCATATTCAGCTAAAACTTAACTAAAATAAGTTAAGCACAGCCTGGGGTGGGGCATAATGAGTTTGAATAATCCATACATTGACACCACAGCAGTGGATCAAAGCAACGGATGCAATCGGTATCGTATCAAAATCAGGACGATATGGCGGCACTTATGCTCATACAGATATTGCTTTTGAGTTTGTTTTATGGATTTCACCGGAATTTAAGCTTTATATCATCAAAGATTATCAGAGATTAAAGAAAGATGAAGCAGATCGGTTAGCGATTGGATGGGATGTAAAGAGAGGACTTTCAAAAATAAACTATCGTATCCATACAGATGCAGTAAAAGAATTTTTGATAACTCCCACATTATCTCCGCAGGAAATGGCATATACATACGCTTCAGAAGCGGATATTTTAATTTTGCATACATTCTGAAACGTGCGAAAGCTCAGAAAAAGAATCCGTGGAAAGAAGAAATCTTCACAGACACAAGAGATTATCAGGAAGCAATGGCAAGAGCAAAATAAAGAGAATAAAAGAATTTAGAAGAATCCTGTACGGCTGCAGTAAAACTGTTTCTGTACAGGATTTCTTTGTCTTATTCTAACGCAATTATACGTGACAAACATGGTGCAATCACGTATACTCAAATCATATCAGAAAGTTATGGATGAAAGGGTGAAATCTATGATGTTACGGAAAAGTATTTTGTCAGTCGTGCTTACCATTGCAATGCTTATGCCGCTTGCGCAGGCTGTTACGGTGAAAGCTGCAGCTGATACAAAACAGATAGATGTCTTATTTACTCATGACACGCATTCCCACCTGGACAGCTTCTCCACGATCGTAAATGGAGAGCAAAAAGAAGTCGGCGGATTTGCAAAAATAAAGACACTGATTAATGAAAAAAAGAAAGAAGATCCAGACACGCTTATATTGGATGGCGGTGATTTTTCAATGGGAACGCTGATCCAGACGGTATATGATACTGAGGCAGCGGAGCTTAGAATGCTTGGATATCTTGGATATGATGTGACTACATTTGGCAACCATGAATTCGACTATCGATCCCAGGGGCTTGCCAACATGCTTAAGGCAGCCAAAAGCTCCGGAGAGACACTGCCTGAGATCGTAGTGTGCAATGTGGATTGGGACAGCATGGAAAAGGCTGGGCTAAACGACGGTCAGAAACAGATTCAGTCAGCGTTTGAAACATACGGTGTGAAGGACTATGTAATGGTACAGAAAGGTGACGCAAAGATCGCCGTTGTCGGTGTCTTCGGAAAAGATGCCCTGGAATGCGCACCAACCTGTGAATTATCCTTTAAGGATCCTGTTAAGGCCGTTAAGAAAACAGTAGAAGAAATCAAGAAAAACGAAGAAGCAGACATGATCGCCTGTGTTTCTCATGGTGGAACCTGGGAAGATGAAAGCAAGTCGGAGGACGAACTCCTTGCCAAGGCGGTTCCGGATCTTGATCTGATCATCAGTGGACATACACATTCAGAGCTGCAGGAGGCAATCCGGCACGGTAACACATACATCGTGTCCTGCGGTGAATACGGAAGAAATCTTGGCTCTCTTTCGATGACGCAGAATTCCGACGGACGCTGGAATCTGAGCGCTTATGAGTTGATTCCTGTATCTGAGGATGTAAAAGCCGACAAGGCAACACAGGAGCGCATCGACGCATTGATGGATACGGTGGATACGAATTACCTTGCAGACTTTGGTTACACAAGAAAAGAAGTTCTTGCGCAGAACGATGTGGAATTTAACAGCCTGGAGGAAATGGGCACAGAGCATAAAGAACTGAATCTTGGGGATATCATGGCAGATGCCTACGTATATGCTGTGGAAAATTCAGAGTATTATGATGGAGACCCGGTAGATGTAGCGGTTGTACCGAGTGGGACTGTACGTGACACGTATACAAAAGGGGATATTACCGTAGAAGATGTATACAATTCATTTTCACTTGGAATTGGCAAAGACGGAGTAGCCGGATATCCTCTGATCAACGCATACCTGACAGGAAAAGAACTGAAGCTGGTGGCTGAAGTGGACGCCTCCATTTCTGATTTTATGACGACTGCAAGATTATACTGCAGTGGCCTGAATTTTACATACAACCCGCATCGAATGATCCTGAATAAAGTGACAGACTGCTATCTGACCAGAGCAGATGGAGAAAGGACAGAGATTGAGGATGATAAGCTGTATCATGTTGTAACAGATCTGTACACCGGACAGATGTTAGGTTCTGTAATGAAAATGTCTTACGGACTTCTGTCTCTTGAGCCAAAGGATAAAGACGGAAATCCAATTGAAAATCTGGAAGATCATGCAGTCATGGAAGGCGATAAAGAGATGAAAGCCTGGGATGCGATCGCAAGATATATGCAGTCTTTTGATGATGCAGATGGAGATGGCATTGCAAATGTATCTGAATACTATGCGACAACCCATGATCGTAAGGTTGTGGATGACAGCAAAAATATACTTGATCTGGTGAAAAAACCGAATAAATTTACCGCAATCATAGTATGTATCGGCCTGATCATTATTATAATAATTGTTCTTGTGGTATCACTGATTCGAAAGATCGTCCGCAAGTCCAGAAAGAAGAAAAATATACATAACACAAATAGGTAAAATGTATACTTTGTATAAAAAGTATATTTTTATGAAAATTACTTGCAATAATTTGTGCAACATGTTATAGTAAACACACGTTAAACAAGTAATTGGAAAGTGAAGCTGTGAGAGGAGAGCGAATTCATATCAGTCGAAAGGCTGTTATAGAATGCGCTCTTTTTTATTTTTGAAGTTATTACAGGGCTTGTAGAGAATGGATTCGGAATTTCTGTTTTGCCATATATGGATATTATACGCCATCATAATATAGTAGCAATTCCGGTACAGACCTCTATCTGGAAATCAAAGTTCTATATAGCAAGGAGAAAGTATGGAATTCGTTCAGATCAGGAAGAGGCATTTTTCCAGTATTGGAGAAAAAACAGGCTATGAAGAAAGTATTGTGGAACGGCTCAGTCTGCCAATCCAAGGTCTGCAGCAATAAGGGACTATACATGCGTTATGTACAGTCCCTTATTTAAATCAGTTTATTTCTCGCATTCCAGCACAATTACTTCACAGGTGTCGAGATTCAGCATTCCTTCCGGACAATCGGTGTGGTTCTGATTGGACAGAAGCACTTTTTTTACCGGATATTCAAGTTTGATGGAAACGGCTTCACGACCGAAGTTGGCGGCGACGAGAACGCGTTGTGATTTCGTCTCACGATAATATGCCATAACTGTTTCGCTGTCCTGATATGCAGGAACTGTTTTGCCGTAAGTAAATACCTCTTTGTATTCTGGAGCCTTGCGGGTGGCAGTCAGTTTGCGGTAGTAATTTAATACGGAATCCGGATCCTTTTCCTGAGCTGCGACGTTGATTTCTTTATAATCAGAGTGAACCTTGAGCCATGGTGTGCCTGTAGTAAATCCGGCATTCGCCTGAGCATTCCACTGTACAGGGGTTCTTGCGTTATCACGGCTCATTTTGCCGCATACTTCCAGAGCTTCTGCATCACTTAAACCTGCTTCTCTTGCAAGATTATACTGATCGATCGTACTGATATCATTGTAATCATGAATGTTGCTCCAGATTTCATTCTGCATTCCGATTTCCTGTCCCTGATAAATGAACGGAATTCCACGAAGCAGGATGTTTACGGTACCGAGCATTTTGGCACCGACAGGCGTTTGGGCATACTTCGGAAGAAAACGGGATACACCGCGAGGTTCATCATGATTTTCGATGATATTTGCTTCCAGTCCATATTTTTGGACATTGATCTGAGAACTCAGAATTGTATCACGCCATGTTTTGAAATCTACATGAGGTGCATCGTACCAGCCATGAGCACCATCGCTGAGGGAATGCGCACAGAAATCAAAGATTGTGGAGAAATGTCCGTTATCTCCAATAAATTGACCAAGTTCATCAGCTTTCATATTGAATACTTCACCAACGGTGAAAGCATCATATTTCTGAAAAGTGTTTTTCTTCAGATCTTCAAGGAATTCTCCTACACCGTCAACGTTTTCGACCATTTTCCAGCAGGCGGCCATGCCATCCGGTCCGTCCGGTTCATAGTCAGGAAAAGCAAGGTCTTTTTTGATGTTGATGATCGCATCGATACGGAAACCGGCAAGGCCTTTTTCAAGCCACCAGTTGATCATATTGTAAAGCTCCTGACGAAGCTTTGGGTTCTCCCAGTTCAGATCAGGCTGTTCTTTGGCGAACATATGGAAATAGTATTTGTCTGTTCCCGGAACCGCTTCCCAGCAGCTGCCGCCGAAGTAAGAACGATAGTTGCTTGGCGGGTTACCGTTTTTTCCTTTCCGGAAATAAAAATAATCTGCATATTCACCATCTGGATCAGCCAGAGCTTTTTGGAACCATTCATGTTTGTCAGAGCAGTGGTTGATGACCAGATCCATGATGATATGCATATTACGTTTTTTTGCTTCTGCAAGCAATTCATCAAACTCTTCCATAGTTCCGAATTCTTCTGCAATTGCATAGTAATCTGAAATATCATATCCCTGATCGACAAAAGGCGATTTGTAGATTGGAGAAAGCCAGATGATATCAATGCCCAGTACTTTTATGTAATCCAGTTTGGAAATGATTCCTCTCAGATCTCCGATGCCGTCCCCGTTACTGTCCAGAAAACTCTTTGGATAGATCTGATATGCGATTTTGTCATGCCACCATTTTTCTGTCATTATTTGTACCTCTTTTATTCATGCATTATATGTTTAGTATAGATGATATTGTGCCTGCATTCTTGCGATATGTCATCATTATATAATACTATCCTGCTTTTGGAAAAGAAAATATCCATCTCTGCCGTTCTGTTTTGCACATGTAAATGACAAACTCATCTCCACCGATTCTTCCAATGATATCATTTTCTCTGAAATAATTTCGGAGTGTCTGTCCAAGTGTGCTGAGGACAATATCGCCGACAGCATGCCCATAATGATCATTTACTTCTTTGAATTTATCAACATCCAGAATAATAAAAGTACCTTTTTCATGAGGCCTCTGCTCCAGGATTTCGTTGATGAGTGCCTCTGTCGTGCGTTTGTTGAGAACACCTGTCAGACCGTCTGTCTGTGCATCGTGACGCAGCTCTTCATTGCGGATACGATTGTTGTGGATAATGTAGAAAACAAGTAACAGCACCAGAATGCAGAATACGGACATAAAAATGCCTTCATAACTTTTAATGAAAGAATAGGAGTTTTGGGCATCGGATACAGGAATAACATAGCAGATCATCCAGTCGTTCATGCCAAGCCGGGTATAAGCGATATACTGGTCAGATTTTTTGTTGGAGTCTGTTCGGATCTTAATCAGTCCATCGTTGCCGGCTGAAAAATCTTTTTTGACATTTACAAGAGAATTTTTGGACAGAAGTGTTCTGTCTTTATAAAAATCAAAAAAATTGTCACCATATGTGATTTTATGATATGAAGGTTCACCATCGTAGGCGATGATCTCTCCTTCTTTTGTGACAATCAGACTGTATCCGGCATCATCAAAAATATCATTAAAAAGAATCTGACTAAGGGCGGTCACATTATAAGATCCACCAAGTGCGCCAATGATTCTGTCATTACAGCGTACAGGAACACACAGGATCACACGTGTCTCCTGATCAATACTGCTGTCCAGTGGATCACTGAGAGTTGCCTGGCCTTTCATGGCTTCCAGAAAATATTTTCTCTGGGCTACATTCTTTATGGCACCGTTGTCATAGTATGCTGTACCGTCTGCTTCGATCAGGGCAGTTCTTTCGAAATCCGTGTTTGCTGCCAGGGATACCAGAAGCTCCATATTTTCATCGGAAAGAATATCAGAGGAATCTCCCATTTTGTCAGCGATACTGTTCAGAAATCCGTAATGAATATTGAGAATGGATAACGCATGATCACTTTGTTTTGCTACATTACTGGTCATGGCTTTCTGGGAATTGGTATCAATAGAACGTTGGACATACAGCAAAAAAAGTCCCAGACTGATGACTACGGCGCAGATAAAAATAATAATAGCAGCAACATAATTCGTAGAAATCTTTTTTTCTTTTTCATATTTTGTTTCTCCTGTAGATAGATACAGTTTGGGTATATACAGTATAAAATATTTTATGCGAGAATGCAAAAACGTTTTTGCTTTTTTTGGCCAATTAAAAAGCTCTTGACTATAGCAGATAAGAGTTGTAAAATAAAAAAAGCTTTTAACGAGGTAAAGCATAAGAGCAAATTCTATGAAGGGAATCAGTAAAAGCAGAGAAAATAGCTGTTTACAGAGAGCCGCAGTTGGTGTGATGCGGTAACGGCACTGTTTTGAATATCATCCCTGAGAAGGAAGACCGAACGTTACGTTTGAGATTTATCAGTAGGTTTTCACGGAGGCTCCCCGTTACAGGAGACGCGTATGCCGGTACGTTGCAGAATCGTACTTGTTTCAATGACGAAACAGGGTGGTTGCGGAATTATATATCCGTCCCTGATGGGGCGGATTTTTTTTATGCAGAATTTTCTGAAACCGGAACATCATCATATTTTACAAGGGAGGAAGAGAGGATGAAAGTCTACAAGAAACTCATGAATGCACTTGCAGCAGTAGAAAAAGTTGTACTGGTAGTTACAACATTGCTGATTCTCGTGCTCACTGTGGGAAACGTGTTTTCCCGTAAAGTGATCCACCGCTCATGGTCCTTCACAGAAGAACTTGTTGTAGCGGTCTTTGTACTTATTACACTTCTGGCAGCAGCATTGTCCTGCAGAGAGGGTGGCCTGGTCAGCCTGACACTGGTTACAGACCGTCTTCCAAAAAAACTGAAAAAACCATCTGTGATCCTGATCACAGTACTGAGTATTATTTTTTCAGTGATTCTTTTTAAGTATGGTATGGACAAGGTTATCACCCAGCTTGAAAACGGAAAAAGAACCTTTGTACTGAACTGGCCGGAATGGATCTTCTGGTCCTTTGTACCGATCGGAGCAGGCTGTATGATTCTTCATCTTATTGAGTACTGTCTGGATGTCTGTTTTGGAAATAAAAACGATAAGGAGGGCAAATAAATGATCAGTGCTGTTTTATTTATTTCATTTTTTGTTTTTCTGATCCTGGGTGTGCCGATCGCACTCTGCCTGGGTCTGTCCTCTGTATGTGCGATCCTTTATTCGGGAACCTCACTTACCATCGTTGCAACAAATATGTATTCAGGAATCAGTAAATTCCTTCTTCTTGCGATTCCGTTCTTTGTACTGTCCGGAAATATCATGGCAAAAGCCGGAATTTCACGCAGACTGATCGATTTTGTAGATACCTGTGTCGGACACAAAAAAGGTGGCATCGCGATCGTATGTGTTATTGTTTCCTGTTTCTTCGGAGCAATCTCCGGTTCCGGTCCGGCTACAGTAGCAGCTCTTGGTGCTGTTCTGATCCCGGCAATGGTTGAGCAGGGTGGTTTCTCTGCACCGTTTTCAACAGCTTTGATGGCAACGTCGAGTTCGGTGGCTATCGTTATACCGCCAAGTATCGCTTTCGTTGTATATGCGTCCATTACAGGTGTGTCTATCGCAGATATGTTTATGGCAGGTATCGTACCTGGAATCCTTATGGGTGTGGCACTTGTAATTGTAGTAATTCTTGAAGCAAATAAACATGATATCAAACCGTCCCGTAAAAAAGCATCTGCAAAGGAGAGATGGGCCACTTTTAAAGATGCATTTTGGGGATTCCTGATGCCGGTCATCATCCTTGGCGGAATCTACGGTGGTATCTTTACACCAACAGAAGCTGCGGCAGTATCTGTTGTATATGGACTTTTTGTAGGTATGGTGATCTACCGTGAGGTATCCTTCAGAGATCTGTTTGATATCCTGGTAGATTCCGCAAAGACTACCGGTGGAATCATGCTGATCGTTGCAAGTGCATCTCTGTTTTCATTTGTATGTACCAAGTTTGGTATTGCAGAGGCTGCATCCGGACTGCTTGCATCCATCGCGCACAATCAGTTTGTATTCCTTCTGATCGTAAATATTATCTTCCTGATCGCAGGATGTTTTATTGACGCAAACTCTGCAATGTACATCTTTATCCCAATCATGCTTCCGGTATGTAAAGCATTGGGATACGACGTTGTTGCATTTGGTGTTATGGCAACTGTAAACCTTGCGATCGGACAGGTTACCCCTCCGGTAGGTGTAAACCTTTTTGTTGCGATCAGTATCAAGATCAAAAAAGGTCTGGAGGTTACTCTTCAGCAGATCTCAAAGGCAGTTATGCCAATGATCGCTGCCAGCGTTGTAGTACTTCTGGTTGTAACCTATGTACCGGCAGTTTCAACAGCACTTCCGAAGGCTCTTGCAAAAGATGGTTCTTATACGGGAGAACAGTCTTCATCTGATACAGGAAGTACTTCTTCCAAAGATGCGGGAGATGGAAGTGATTCCTTTAATACAATTGAAGATTACAGCGACCTTGACTGGCCGGAAATGACCTGGAACTTTGCATGCTCCACAACGGAGACAAGTACCTGGGCAGATGGTGGACGTAAGTTCGGCGAACTGATGGAAAAAGCAACCGGAGGCAAGGTTAAAGTTAATGTTTATGCAACTGACCAGCTGACAAACGGAAATCAGTCTGAAGGAATCCAGGCACTGATGAATGGAGACCCGGTACAGATTTCCATGCATTCCAACCTGATCTATTCCGCATTTGATCCGAGATTCAATGTAGTATCTCTTCCATTTATTTATGATTCTTATGATGACGCAGATGCAAAATTTGACGGAGCAGCCGGTGAAAAACTGAAAGAATTGCTTTCCGAATATGGTCTGCACTGCATGGGTATCGCAGAGAATGGTTTCCGTGAGATCACCAACAGCAAACGCGAGATCAAGACTCTGGATGATATGAAGAATCTTAAGATCCGTGTGGCAGGTTCCAATCTTCTTATGGAATGCTATAAGAGATGGGGCGCAGATGCAACAAACCTGAACTGGACAGAGACCTACACGGCTCTGCAGCAGAATACAGTAGAAGGACAGGAGAACCCGCTGCCGGCAATCGATGCGGCAAGTGTGCAGGAGGTTCAGCCATACTGCTCTATGTGGGATGCAATCTATGACTGTCTGTTCTTCTGCATCAACCAGGAGATTTATGACAGTCTGACACCGGAGCAGCAGGCAGTTGTTGACGAGTGTGGTCAGAAAGCTGTTCAATACGAGCGTTATATCAACCGTTCCGGAGATGAAGAGATCATGGAGCGCTGGCAGTCAAAGAATGGCGTGACGATCACAAATAAAGAAGATATGGATATCGATTCCTTCAAGAAAGCCGTAGATGGTGTTGATGAGTGGTTTGTTAAGGAACTTGAGAAAGAAGGATACGATGACGCACAGGAACTGGTAGATCTCTTCACACAGGAATCTACGGATACAGTTGCGGATTACAGTGATCTCAACTGGCCGGAAGCAACCTGGAACTTTGCATGCTCCACAACGGAGACAAGTACCTGGGCAGACGGCGGACGTAAGTTTGGCGAGCTGATGGAAAAAGCAACCGGAGGCAAGATCAAAGTCAACATCTATGCGGCAGACCAGCTGACCAATGGAAATCAGTCTGAAGGAATCCAGGCGCTGATGAACGGAGACCCGGTACAGATTTCCATGCATTCCAACCTGATCTACTCAGCGTTTGATCCAAGATTTAATGTTGTATCGTTACCATTTATTTATGATTCCTATGATGATGCAGATGCGAAATTCGATGGTGAGGCAGGAGAAAAGCTGAAAGAAATTCTTTCCAGTTACGGACTGCACTGCATGGGTATCGCAGAGAACGGCTTCCGTGAGCTGACCAACAGCAAGCATGAAGTAAAAACTCTGGATGACATGAAGAACCTCAAGATCCGTGTAGCAGGCTCCAACCTTCTGATGGAATGTTACAAGAGATGGGGCGCAGATGCAACGAACATGAACTGGTCTGAAACTTATACGGCTCTGCAGCAGAATACTGTAGAAGGCCAGGAAAACCCACTTCCGGCAATCGATGCGGCAAGTGTGCAGGAGGTTCAGCCATACTGCTCCATGTGGGATGCAATCTATGACTGTCTGTTCTTCTGTATCAACCAGGATCTGTACGATACTCTGACACCAGAGCAGCAGGCAGTCGTTGATGAGTGTGGACAGAAAGCTGTTGAGTATGAACGTTACATCAACCGCTCCGGTGATGAAGAAATCATGAACCGCTGGCAGTCAAAGAATGGTGTGACAATCACTAAAAAAGAGGATATGGATATCGATTCCTTCAAAAAAGCCGTAGAAGGTGTGGACGAGTGGTTCGTAGAACAGCTGAAAGATGCCGGATATGACGATGGACAGGAACTGGTAGATCTGTTTGAAAAATAGAAGTCAAAAAATTTAAATTTTTAAATTAAGAAGCTGGCGCTTCGCAGATTGCGGGGCGTCAGCTTTTATAGTATAATAAAACTAATAATGGCTTTTTTTGAAAAAAGGTTATGAGGAAAGTATGTGGAGATTTTGGAAAAATCTATAAAGTATTTTACAGGAGTTTAAGCGGTCGATATGAATGAATTCAATCTAAATTTTTATAAAGGGAAGAAAGTTCTGGTGACAGGACATACCGGATTTAAGGGGACATGGCTCTGCAGGATACTTCAGGAGTTGGGAGCGGAAGTGACCGGATATTCTCAGAAGCCACCGACAGATCCATCAATATTCACGCTGACAGATCTGGAAAGTCAAATCCATTCTGTGATCGGAGACATTCGTGATCTGGAGCATATGATACAGGTGTTTAAAGAAACACAGCCGGAGATCGTCTTTCATCTGGCGGCACAGCCGATCGTGAGGGAATCTTACAAAAATCCGGTATATACCTATGAGACAAATGTTATGGGGACGGTCAATGTACTGGAAGCAGTAAGGCAGTGTGGAAGTGTCCGCTCTTTTTTGAATGTAACAACAGATAAAGTTTATAAGAATAATGAATGGGAATGGGGGTACCGCGAAACGGATGAACTGGATGGCTACGATCCGTATTCCAATAGCAAATCCTGCTCAGAACTTGTAACACACAGTTATGAGAAATCTTTCTTGAAAGACATGGATATTGCAGTATCAACTGCGCGTGCCGGTAATGTGATCGGAGGCGGTGATTTTGCAGCAGACCGTATCATTCCGGACTGTGTGCGTGCTGTTTCCGGTGGAAAAAAGATTGCAGTTCGGAATCCACATTCTACCAGACCATATCAGCATGTACTGGAACCATTGGGCGCGTATCTTCTGATCGCGGAAGAACAGTATCAGGACAGCCGGAAGGCAGGATCTTATAATGTAGGACCAGATGACAGAAGCTGTCTGACCACCGGGGAACTTGCAGACCTGTTCTGCACAGCATGGGGAAACGGGGCAGCATGGGAAAATCTCTGTCAGGGAGGTCCTCATGAGGCAAATTTCCTCAAACTGGATTGTTCCCGTATTCGAAACCGGCTGGGCTGGAAACCTCGCTGGCAGGTGGATGAAGCAGTAGTCAACACTGCAAAATGGTATCAGGCATGGCTTGCCGGTCAGAATATGGCAGAATATACGGACTGTCAGATCAAAGAATATTTTGGAATATAAAAAGTATAAAAGGATAGAAGAAAAGAAAATATGAAAAAGAATAGAGAGGTTATCTGCGCTTTTGCAGCGTGGGTTTTATCGGCATGCTTTTTTATGAGCTGTTTTATGATTCCGGGACTGGCAGAAAAAATCAACAGTCTGGGAAACAGTAACATGCTTGTATATGGAATGTCTCTGATCCTGTTTTGTCTGCTCTTTGTAGTTGGAATGGGAATCGCACACAGGCATGAAGTTGCGGGAAAAACTTTTCCGGAGAATGTCAAAGCCAGAAAAACAGCATTTTGGCTGATGCTGTTTATACAGATTCCGTTCTGGCTGCTTTGTATCTCAGGAGAGACGGAACAGCTTGGATCTGTGGCGGCGAAATACGGATGGCACACACAGCCGGCAGTGATCGCAGCATTTTTGTTTTTGGCAGAACTTGCAATCTTTTTCTGGGCATGTCAAAATGTCTGCTTTCCGGAAAAAGACGGTGAGTGGATTATCCGGCTGGTATATGCAGCGTTGGTGCTCCTCGTTTTTTACAGTATGTACACACCGAATATTTTTGGAAGAGGAGAACTGAGCGATGCTTACCATGGGCACGCATATTTCAATTCTGTCTACAATATTTATCAGGGAATGCCATATACGCATAATGTTACGAGTATTTATGGACATTACGGACTTTTCTTTAAGATTCCAATGGAACTTGTTCATGGTGATTTCAAAGCCTTTGTTGCCATGGTTGCCGGAATTGGAGTCTTTGCACATATCTGTGCATTTCTTATCCTGGAACTGCTGGTCAAAAGCCGTGTGTTGAGGGTACTTGGTGCTTTGGCAGTTACATTTCCTGTACTTGGTATGCGAGGTGGCTTTTACTGGCAGGTTTGGCCGCATCGGGTAATTTTTCCGATGCTGCTGTTTCTGTATGGAGCATGGATCCTCAAAAAAGAGCTGTGCAATTTCTGGACAGCAGTGGGTGGGTATCTGATCTGTCTGCTGGCAATCCTCTGGAATACAGAGACCGGACTGATTCTTACTGTGGCGTGGGCAGGAATGCTTATTTCACGTTTTCTGTCTGTGGGAAAAATAAAGATCCGTAGACTATTGTGGTTAATCTTTGCACAGTTTGCCGGAATGGCCGGGGCGGTGTTTGGAGCGTATGGAACAGTAAATCTCTATAATATCCTGAAACACAGTCCGGCAAATTCGTTTGAGGACTTTTTGATCCCATTGCTGTCAGGCAGTTATATGACGGGAGTTCTTCATCTGGATATGCCTACAGAACCCAATGCATATATGGCAGTGATCACACTGTTTCTGACCGGAACGGCTCTGGGAATGACCAGCTGGTTCAGTGGAAAAGAGAGACATTGCTGGCAAAAAGAATTTCTGTTTCTTCTGAGTGTCGGATCACTGGGATGCCTGGTGTATTATATTAACCGTCCGGCATATCACAATCTGGACTGTATTACCATGCCGGCTGCGATCATGGCTGCATACTGGGGACAGAGGGGAATCGAATTTATCAAAAATGAAGAATGGAAAAGATTTGACAGCCTTTCGTTCAGACATGTGACCGTCAGTGGTGTAGGGCTGATCTGTACAGTTGCGGTTCTTGCAATGGCTACCGGAACGGTTCTTCAGTTTGCACAGAACAGCAAGATTAAAGAAAATTATCATAATGTGCAGGAATTTGAGGATTTCGCAGAGCAGATCGCAGCAGTTGTTCCTGAGAATACTCCGTCATTTGGTATCAATGTTCCCGAAATTTGCAGCATGCTTCATCGGCGGACAGAATGTTTTACAATGGATTTCAGTGATATGCTCGTTCGCCCGGACAGTTTGAAAGAGCTGAAAGACCAGCTGGAACATGCGGAAGTGCCAGGGGCATTTACCGGAAAATCATCCATGAATATCTGGAAACGGAATGATCCGGAAACATATCGGTGGTTCATGGATCATTATGAACTAAAAGAGACGATTCCTTTTTATGGGGAAAAGTTTCTGTACTATATAAAAAAATAAAATACAGAAGGAGACTATTATGTTTGAAGAAATGACAGAACAGCAGGCCAGAGAGCAGATTCTGGAAATGACAAGAAATTATTGTGAAAAATACCATAACAAAAAGAAACCATATCAGAAAGGTGACCGTATCCCGTATGCGTCCAGAGTTTATGATGCAGAAGAAATGGTAAATCTTGTGGACAGTTCCCTTGAATTCTGGCTTACTGCAGGACGTTATACAGATGAGTTTGAACATGCATTTGCAAAATATCTCGGTGTTCGTTACTGTTCCCTGGTAAATTCCGGTTCCTCTGCAAATCTGCTCGCATTTATGACACTGACATCTCCGCTTCTGAAAGAACGACAGATTCTTCCGGGGGATGAAGTGATCACCGTTGCGGCCGGATTTCCGACTACAGTTTCTCCGATGATCCAGTACGGTGCGGTACCGGTATTTGTTGATGTAACGATTCCACAGTACAATATTGATCCATCTCTTCTGGAAGCCGCATGGTCTCCGAAGACAAAAGCGGTCATGCTTGCACATACACTTGGAAATCCATTTGATCTGAAAGCGGTCAAAGAATTCTGTGATCGTCATAATCTGTGGCTGATTGAAGATAACTGTGATGCACTTGGATCTGTTTATACGATCAACGGGGAAGAGAAACTGACCGGAACGATCGGAGATATCGGAACTTCCAGTTTTTATCCACCGCATCATATGACAATGGGAGAAGGCGGCGCTGTTTATACAGATGATCCGCTCCTGAACAGAATCGCACGTTCGTTCAGAGACTGGGGAAGAGACTGTATTTGTGCACCGGGACAGGATAATCTTTGCGGACATCGTTTTGATCGTCAGTATGGAGAACTTCCGGTTGGGTATGATCACAAATATGTATACTCTCATTTTGGATATAACCTCAAGGCAACAGATATGCAGGCTGCTGTCGGATGTGCGCAGCTCAGAAAATTCCCGTCTTTTGTGGAAAGAAGAATCCACAACTTTAATTATCTGAAAGAAGCACTGAAAGGTACAGAGGATAAACTGATCCTTCCGGAGGCATGTGCAAATTCAAAACCGAGCTGGTTTGGATTCCTGATCACATGCAAGGAAGGCGTAGCCAGAAACAAACTGGTACAGGAGATTGAATCCAGAGGTGTACAGACACGTATGCTGTTTGCCGGTAATCTGACAAAACATCCATGCTTTGATCAGATGCGTGCTTCCGGAAAAGGATATCGTATTGTGGGAAGTCTGGAAAATACGGACCGTATTATGAAAGATACCTTCTGGATCGGTGTATATCCGGGAATGACAGATGAAATGCTGCAGGCGATGGCAGATGCGATCAAGGATGCATTAAACTGATTTACAGCAGAAAGCAGGATGGAAAATAATGATTTTAGATGAAAGACTTCGCTGGATGGGGTTCTGGATGCTGGACAAAATGAAAGGTGGAAAGACCAGAGAATATTATGACCAGATTCGTTATGCCTGGAAAGAAGGCAGCTCTGTTGAGGAGACAGAGAAGAGAATCCAGAATCTGATCACGCATGCAGTTAAGACTACTGACTTTTATAAAGATTATCCGGAAACCTGTTCTCTTGAGGATCTTCCGGTGGTAAATAAAGATACCTTCCGACAGCAGTATGACCGTTTTGTATCTTCCACATATAAAGATGCACCAGATAACCGGGTAATGTGTACCAGTGGATCGACAGGAACTCCACTCAGAATGATCCAGAATCGTGACAAGATCCGTCACAATACAGCGGGCGGGATTTTTCTCGGAGCGGCAGCCGGATATTATATTGGAATGAAGGAAGCATTTATCCGGGTATGGGTAAATAATGTACGCAAAAGCAAATTTCAGCTTCTGCAGGAAAATCTGATCATGATGGACAGTTCCAGAATGGATGAAAAAGCTCTGGAAGAAATGTTTCATGTGATCGAGAAGAAAAAAGTCAAATGTCTGGTAGGATATTCTTCTGCCCTTGGAGAACTGAGTGAATATATCAGAAAAACAGGAAGAGACTGCAGCAGATGTGTAGTGAAAGCAATTATTCCGATTTCGGAGACAATGCCGGAACCGGTAAGAAGAACTCTGGAAAAACAGTTCAACTGTCCGGTGCGGGCATGGTATTCCAATGAAGAAAACGGAATCATGGGCCTTCAGAACAGGGAAGATGAAGGGTATCATATTGATACAGAAACCTATTATTATGAGATCCTGAAGATGGATTCTGATGAACCGGCAGAACCTGGAGAACTGGGAAGAATCGTGATCACAGATCTTTTTAACTATGCATTTCCGATCCTGCGTTATGACAATGGAGACACGGCAGTTGCGGTCCGGAAAGAAAAAAACGGTCGTTTTAAACTTTATCTTTCAGAACTTTACGGACGACGGAGCGACCTGATCTATGACTGTGAAGGCAAAGCGGTCACGCCGTATATTATTACCAATAATCTGTGGGACATTCAGGGAGTAAAGCAGTATCGATTTATTCAGGAAGATGTCAGAGATTATACGATCTGGCTGAATGGTGATCCGGAAGCAATGGATCGGGAGGAAATCCTGCGTCGTATTCGACCGTATCTGGGAGAGGAAGCCCGCATTAAAGTGGAAATCGTTGATGAGATTCCGGTGCTTGCTTCCGGAAAAAGAAAATACATAGAAAACCGATGTGAAAAATATCAGCAGCATAAAGGATTCTGTGGGTAAATGGCAGGAGGAAACAGTTTGGAAGGCAGAGAACAGAAAAAAGGTATTGCGGTAAATACCCTGTATACGATGGGCGGTCTGCTTTTTATGAATGCAGTGCTCCAGATTGTGATCACTCCGCTTCTTAACAGAATGATGGGAGCAGAACAGCTTGGCGGTCTTTTGTATATTACAGGACTTGTTGCGATCATATGTCCGTCTATCGGGCAGGCTCTGAATAACAGCCGTCTTGTAGTAAGACGGGATTTTGATGTGACCAATGGGGATTATGACTGGCTTCTGCTTGGCTTTGGACTGATCGGAAGTATTGTTGCACTGTTTATGTCCGGCAAAAGCCTGGAAAGTCCGTTGATGGCAGCTGGCGTTTTCCTGATGTTTATGCTGACTGTATTCCGCTATTATGGTGATGTGGAATATCGTCTGAATCTGAACTACCGGAGATATTTTATTTACTATTTTTTGATCGGAATCGGATATCTTGCCGGATTTGGTATATATCGCCTGACCGGACAATGGGTGTGGATCTATCTGATCGGTGAAGCCGCGGCACTGGCTTTTGTCGGTGTTACCGGAAATATTTTTCATCAGTTTTTCAGAAGAAGCGAATTTTTTACGACGGCACTCGGTCGAGGCTTTTTTCTTACGTTATCGTATCTTATTACCAATACGACAATGAATATGGATCGCCTTGTGATCAAACAGATCCTCGGTAATGAACAGGTCACACAGTATTATGTTGTTTCGCTGATCGGAAAGACGCTGGTACTTCTGATCGCGCCAATTAATACGATCGTGATCTCTTATCTTACAAAAAGAAAAGAACGACTGACGCGTTCACAGTTTGGAAAGGCTGTTCTTGCCGGAGGCGGTGTAAGTCTTGTTTTTTTTGTGGCCTGTCAGATCGGAACACCACTTTTTGTGTGGCTGTTTTACAGAAATCTTTATGAGTCAGTAAAAGGAATCGTAACGGTTGTGAATCTTGCGCAGATTCTTGGGCTGTTTTCTGCATTTTTGTTTATACTCGTTCTGACGTTTACAGATGAACGGTGGCAGTTGTGGATTCAGCTTACACATTTTTGTATTTTGCTCGTGTCATCAGTACTTGCGGCACGCACATATGGAATGATGGGATTTGCTGTTGCTTCACTTGGAGCCAATAGTCTCCGTGTTGCAGCAGTAGTGATTCTGGGTATTGTGAAAGCAGGAAAGGATAAAGGAGACAGAAATGCAGACAGGTGAAGTTTTAAGAAGAGAGGTATTTAATATTCTTGACGCTGCAAAGGGCGGCAGACTGAAAAAATTAAAAGAAGTCAATAAACATGAAATTGTTGAGGGTGTAACAGAAGACTATATGGAAAGAAGAGTACAGACACTTCTTTCTTATGTAAAACAGCACTCTCCTTATTATAAAGAACATCCGGAATGGACGAAACTGGAAGATTTTCCGGTCATGACAAAAGGTGACTTTATCGAACATTATGATGAGGTGCTGGTGGATTGTGTCAGAGAACAGGGAAATCTCTACAGGCTCAGTACCAGTGGTTCTACAGGAACTCCGTTTACAGTACTCTGTGACGGAGATAAAATGAGCCGTGTAAATATGAACTTTATGTCCTGCATGGAACTGAATGGCTTTCGTATGGGAATGAAACGTGGAGAATTTCGTGCGTGGATAAAAGGAAAAAATACGATCAGTAAGTGGAAATCTTTTAAAAATAATCTGATCATGGTGGATATTTCCAATATGGGAGATGAGTCACTGGATAAAATCTGCCGTGATATTGAGAAGAAGAAGATTCAGGTTCTGGTTACGTATTCCAGTGCACTGACGGCGTTGACTCAGTATATCAGAAAAACAGGAAGAGATATCAGCCGCTGGTCTGTTGAAATGGTATTTTCTATGGGAGAAGCACTTCCGCAGGAAACTTATGATCTGACAAAAGAGCTGTTCGGATTTTCTCCGGTACGGTCCTATGGAAATAATGAAAATGGCTTTATTGCGATCCAGCTTGATGAGGATCCGGAATATACGGTTGACCTGTATAATTTTTATCCGGAGATTCTGAAACTGGATTCCGATGAACCGGCGGAGCCGGGAGAACTGGGAAGAATCGTTGTGACAGATTATTATAATAAAACATTTCCAATGGTTCGTTATGATACCGGTGACACAGGGAAAATGCGTGTATATTATGACAAGAACGGCCGGGTGCATGCAAAATATACAGAGATTTACGGACGCCGCGGTTCTCTTATGTATAACACAAAAGGTGAGCCGCTATCAATTCATGTTTTTATGAATACACTGCTGAAGTTTGAAGGAACTGTTTATCAGGCAAAATGCATCCAGTGGGGAGAAAAAGACTATGAACTGCTGGTGAATGCGGACCGTTCCAGACTGGACGAAACAGAACTTCTCGCAGCATACAGACATTACCTTGGTGAAGACGCAGAGATTCGGATCACCTATGTAGACCAGATCCCGATTCAGGCATCCGGTAAATTTATGGTCTGTGAAAATAAATGGAATGGAAGGAAGCAGGCATAATGAAACAGAAAGTATCGGATTATATAGCGGATCATATAGCAGAGTGGGGAATCCGTGATGTGTTTACCGTAACAGGCGGTGGTGCCATGCATATGAATGATGCTTTTGGACATCATCCGAAACTGCATTGTACTTATCAGCATCATGAACAGGCATGTGCCATGGCTGCAGAGGCTTATGCACGTATGGATAATCGGATGGCAGCAGTCTGTGTGACGACCGGTCCTGGTGCAACGAATGCCATTACCGGCGTGCTTGGCGGCTGGATGGATTCGATTCCTATGCTTGTTTTTTCGGGACAGGCAAGATATGCAACTACGGTTGCAGCGTCCGGGCTGAAACTTCGAAGCATGGGAGTGCAGGAATGTAATATTGTACCGGTTGTGACCTCAATTACAAAATATGCACAGATGATCATTCATCCGGAAGATATCCGGTATCATCTGGAAAAAGCCCTCTATATGGCGGTGAACGGACGACCGGGACCGGTGTGGCTTGATATTCCGCTGGATGTGCAGGGGGCAGTCATTGACACAGAAAAACTGAGAGGATATGATCCACAGGAGAATCCGAAAGAAAAACCGGCAGAAATTTCACAGGATATCATTCAGCAGATTCTGGACAAGATAGAAAAAAGCCGTCGCCCGGTTCTGTTTCCGGGAAATGGAGTACGTCTTGCAGGTGCAATGGATGATTTTCAAAAACTTGTAAATATTCTGGGAGTTCCGGTGATCACCGGAATGAGCAGTGTGGATGCCATGGAGTCTGAACATCCGTATTTTGCCGGAAGAAGCGGAGGAACCGGGACACGTCCGGGAAATTTTGCACTTCAGAACAGCGATGTGCTTCTTTCTATCGGGAATCGCCAGGGATTTGCACAGACCGGTTTTCAGTATCAGGACTGGGCAAGGGGCAGTTATACGATCCTGAATGACATTGATGAAAATGAACTGAAAAAACCAAGTCTCCATGTCAGTCTTCCAGTCTGTGGTGACGCAGGAGATCTGATACGCAAGCTTATCTGTGCGGCAAAACTTCGGGGAGCAGATGAAACGAATCCGTTGTTTAAAGGCAGAGACTGGATACGTCAGTGTCAGGTATGGAAACAGAAATATCCGGTGGTGACAGCGAAACATTATGAGACGGTAGAAGAAGGCTGTACCAATATTTATGCTTTTTATGAAGAATTGTCAAAAGCAATGCAGGAGGGGCAGACACTGATGGTCAGTGTGGGAACTTCCAGAGTGGCAGGAAGTCAGGCATTTCGGGTAAAAAAAGGTCAGCGTTTTATTACAAATCCAAATACTGCGTCCATGGGATTCTGTCTCCCGGCAGCGACCGGAATCTGTGTCGCACAGCCCGGAAAACCAGTAGTCTGTGTGACCGGTGAGGGAAGTCTGCAGATGAATCTGCAGGAATTACAGACAATATGGCAGAACCGTCTTCCGGTAAAATTATTTGTGATCAATAACCAGGGTTATCATTCTATCCGACAGACACAACAGAGTTATTTTGAACCACCGCTGGTGGGAGTTGGAGCAGAGAGTGGAGATCTGAGTTTCCCGGATCTGTCCAAGATCATACCGGCATATGGATTTTCTTATCGGGCAGTGCATGCTGCAGAAGAACTTCCGGAAACACTTCATCAGGTCCTGGAGGAAACCGGGGCATCTGTGTGCGAGGTGTTTGTGACAAAATATCAGAAAACAGAACCAAAAACCTCTGCAAAAAAACTTCCGGATGGAAGTATGGTATCGGCACCGCTGGAAGATATGTATCCTTTCCTCAGCAAAGAAGAACTGGAAGAAAATATGTTTACAGAAACGAATGGAGAAATGCAATGAAACGAATCATTGTTACCGGAGCAACCAGTATGATCGGTACAGCATTGATCGAAGAATGTATCAGACATGACATTGAGGTTTATGCAGTTGTACGTGCAGGGTCTTCGAAGACAAAACGTCTGCCGGAGAGTGCACGGATACATCAGATAGAATGTGAACTGGAAAAACTGGAAGAACTTCCGGCGAAGATCACTGGAGAATGCGATACGTTTTTTCATATTGCATGGGGAAATACCGGGGAAAATCGAAACAACAGTACAGAGCTGCAGAGCAGAAATGTCTTTTATACTCTGAAGGCTGTCCGTGCTGCTCATGCAATGGGATGCAAAAGATTTATCGGAGCAGGTTCACAGGCAGAATATGGACCGATGGATGTTCCGCGGATCGCACCGGACAGTCCGGTACATCCGACGACGCCTTACGGTGCGAGCAAGCTCGCTGCAAACCAGCTTTCTTTCATGCTTTGTAAGGAACTTGGAATGGAATGGATCTGGCCGAGAATTTTCAGTGTGTATGGAATATATGAAAAAGAGACGACAATGATCGCTTCCGGTCTGCGCAAAATGCTGAAAGGCGAAAAAACAGAGTTTACCCCTGCAGAACAGAGATGGGATTATCTTTACAGCAAAGATGCAGGGCGCGCATATTATCTGATCGGCGAAAAAGGCAGAGATGGTGCAGTTTACTGTGTGGGAAGCGGGCAGGCACATCCTCTGTGGGAATATATCATGCAGATGGCGGAACTTACCGGAGCGGATTCACCGGGAATCGGCGCGAGACCATATCCGCCGGGAGCAGTGCGGAATCTGTGTGCAGATATAGATAGTCTTACAAAGGATACTGGATTTGTACCGGAATATACCTTTGAAGAAGGAATAAAAGAAACGCTTTGCTGGCTGGAAAGTCAGAATACAGGAGACAGAAAATAATGAGAAAGAAAATTTCGGTGGTAATTCCCACCTATAACGAAGAGGCAAATGTGGTTCCTCTGTCACAGGCGATCATAGAGGTTATGGAGAAAGATCTCGGTGAATATGATTATGAGATCCTGTTTATAGACAACCATTCAAAAGATAATACAAAAGCGCTTCTTCGCGGACTTTGTGCAAATAACAGAAAGATCAAGGCAATCTTTAATGCAAAAAATTTCGGGCAGGCAAGATCACCGGTGTATGGAATGAAACAGGCATATGGTGACTGTGTGGTACGTATGTGCGCAGATTTTCAGGATCCGGTAGACATGATCCCCAAATTTGTCCGGGAGTGGGAAAAGGGAACAAAGATTGTAATTGGAGTGAAGAGTGCAAGTAAGGAACGCCGTGGTATGTACCTGGTGCGTGAATGCTATTACAGACTGATCAACAAGATTACAGATATTGATCATATTGATCAGTTTACCGGCTTTGGTTTGTATGACAGAAAATTTGTGGATGTTGTACGTGATCTGCATGATCCGATGCCGTATCTTCGAGGCATTATTGCTGAGCTTGGATTTGATTATAAAGCGATTGAATATACACAGCCAAAACGGCGTGCAGGAAAAAGCAAAAATAATTTCTACAGTCTTTATGATTATGCAATGATCGGAATTACTTCTTATTCTAAGGTGGTGATGAGACTGGCAACTTTTGCAGGTTTTATCATTGGGGGACTCAGCCTGGTAGCAGCAGTGGTCTATCTGGTCCTCAAACTCATGTACTGGGATCGCTTTTCAGCCGGAGTTGCACCGATGGTGATCGGTATGTTTTTCCTGGGGGCATTGCAGTTGTTCTTTATCGGACTTCTTGGGGAATACGTTCTGAGCATTAATACCAGAGTTCTTGACAGACCGCTTGTAGTGGAAGAAGAACGCCTGAATTTTGACGAGCCGGAGGAGGACGAGGAATGACAGATACACAGAAAAAACCACTGTGGAAAAACGAACTGGTATGGCTGTTTCTGATCACAAGCGGACTTTTTGCCATTTTGTACAGTAAATTTATTCTGGGTGGATATGCCTATGTGTTTACAGATACAGGAGCAGATACCATGCAGATCAATTATGCCCAGTATGGACTTTTTTCTTCTCTGTTTCGGAGTGGAGAAAGTGGTTATGTGCTGCAGGCGGGACTGGGAATGGATGTGTCATCCTATTATCCGGCATATCTGATTCCCTACAATCTTCTGATCCTGCTTGCTCCGCAGAGACTTCTTCCCTGGGCTGTTCTTGCATCTGCCTATCTGAAGATGATAACGATTTCCCTTGTTGGATATCTGTTTTACAGAAAACTGATGCAGGATGGAATCGGAACTATGGCAGCGGCGCTCGCATGGACCTTTTCCGGTTATGTGATTCTCTGGGGACAGCATTACGGCTTTTGTACCTGTATGGCACTGTTTACAGTCTTTATGTATTTTCTTCAGTGTTATCTGAATGGAGAACAGCGCTGGAAAAGTGCAGGACTCGTGCTCACGGTAACGATGCTGCTGATCTCCAGTTATTATTTCCTGTACATGATCGCTTTTTTTGCTGTATTTTATATCCTTATTTACAGCATCATGCAGCGATATTCCCTGAAACGTACTGTTGGAAAAGTGGCCGGACTTGGCGGCATGGGAATTCTTGGTGTACTGATCGGAGGTGTGGCACTGGTACCGATCGCAGATACATTTCTGGAGAGTGCCAGGGCAGGGGTACTGGCTGCAAAAGGAACTTCTCATTTACTGAGTCCATATAAAGGAAAAACGCTGGGAACGATCGTGGCCAGGTTTTTTTCAAATCATATGCTGGGAATTGACAAAGATTATACAGGATACCTCAATTATTATGAGGGAATGATACTTGCGGTCAGTATCCTGACAGTTTTGGCAGTCAGCTATTTTATTGTAAAGAAAAGCACCCGAGTAAAGGCACTGGTTCTTACGGTGTTTCTGGTCTTCTTGACGATCATGCCGCTTACCAGCCGTATTCTCGTATTTACGAAACATTCCTATCGATGGACGTTTATGATATGTTTTGTGGAAGCACTTGTTATTGGATGTTTCCTTCAGGATGTGTTCAGAGAGAAGAACAGAAAAACAGTACTGGCCGGCAGCATACTTGCCATTATTATCTGTGGCGGATTGCTGGCATGGATGTACAGCTTTAAAAAATATAAAACCGGACCATAAGGTTACGGCAGGTGTAATAGGATTTTTGGCAGTCTATCTGATATTATTTGCAGTTGGAACTTCTGTAAAAAAAATGTACAGAATTTTTCCGGCTGCTGTATTGCTGGTTCTGATATGTGAGTTGTTTGTTTGGGATTATCCGTCTCTGTGGCATCGTGAATCTCCGACCAGAAATCAGGTGGCAACAGAATATTACAATGATGGGACAAAAGAAGCTGTGGCTATGCTGAAAGAGCAGGATGATTCGGTATACCGTATCGAGAAATCCTATACATCGGCATCAGAAAACGATGGAATGAGTCAGGGCTACAATGGACTTTCGGTGTATATGAGCACCAATCCGGCATCACTGGTTGCTTATCATAAGATGTACGGACCGGAAACACTGTCCGGTAATTTCGTAGACTTCAATATGGATGACTATATCAGGAGTTCTCTGCTGGGAACGAAATATCTGATCACAGGAACCGGATACCATGCACCTCAGAAGATATATACATCTGTTGGAGAGGCGGGTGGCAGATCAGTCTTTGAGAATCAGTATGCACTTCCATTTGGATATCTGTATGATAAAGAATGGAATCAGGAAGAAGTAAAAGAAATGTCCGGACTGGACAAAACACTGGCTTCTCTGTCTGGCTTTTATTATACGGATGCAGAGGAGACGTCTTCTTATCAGAAGGCGGACCTTCCGGAGCAAACAGATCTGTCGCTACTGGATTATGCGGATACAGCGACTGACTGTACGATGGAGAAAGGATCAGAAGGCATTACCGTGAGCAATCTTGGCGCAGATCCAAATGTTGTATTTCCAGGCGTGACGTCCTGTTTTGCAGACAACGACAAGTTGTATGGACTTTCACTGACAGTAGACGCACCTGATGAAACAGAAATGGCTGTTTATTATCAGACAGAGGGAGATGAAGGCTTCTCTGCGGAGAAAGTTTACACATTTAAAGTCACTGAGGACAACAGGACATGGGAACATCTTGTACCTGGGGGAATCACAGAGCTTCGTGTAGATGTAAGTTCTCCGGTTGAATCAGCAGTGATAAATAATTTCGAATTAAAATCCTGCGATATTACGGAAAGTGGTTATACAGCATTGAAGGAATCCGGAGTTGATGAGGTGACATTTTCTGACAGTACATATCAGGCACAGGTAACAAACGATGCATCTGAGAACAAAATGCTGTGTGTTCCGCTGTTCTATCAGAAGGGATGGACTGCACAGATTGATGGAGAGGATGTCGGTGTGTATAATATCAATGAAGGTATGTGCGGAGTGGAAGTTCCGTCTGGAACTCATGAGATTGTATTAAAATATGAAACACCATACCAAAACTATGGCGTGGGAATGACAATCATTGGAATTATAATTTTTATACTGGTCTTTAGTCAGAATTTATATAAATTTTTTGTAAAGTTGTGTTAAAATTCGTTGGAGTGTGTTATAATGGACGCATAGACAACAAAACAGTTGTTTATAAAAATATCATCCAAAATAAACAGCAAAGGGGATGGGACTATGAAATTTATTATTAGTGGAAAGAACATCACAGTTTCCCAGGGACTCAAGACCGCAGTAGAGGATAAACTCGGCAAACTGGAACGGTATTTTACTCCTGACACAGAAGTGGTAGTAACTTTAAGTGTCGAAAAAGAAAGACAGAAAATCGAAGTAACGATCCCGATGAAAGGAAATATCATCAGATCCGAACAGGTAAGCAATGATATGTATGTATCCATTGACCTGGTTGAAGAAGTCATCGAACGTCAGCTTCGTAAATACAAAAATAAAATCGTTGATAAACAGCAGGCAGCTGCAAACTTCCAGAAAGAGTATCTGGACAAGGATTATGAAGAAGATGAAGAGGTTAAGATCATCCGTACCAAGAAATTTGGAATCAAACCTATGTATCCGGAAGATGCATGTGTACAGATGGAACTCCTGGGACATAACTTTTTCGTATTCTTTAATGCAGAGACTGAACAGGTCAATGTAGTATACAAACGTAAAGGAAACACATACGGTTTAATTGAACCGGAATTTTGATTTTAAATCTGAAGTGCAGTCTGGAGCACTTCATATATGCAGTATGAAGTCCCACCCTTCAACTGAGGGGTGGGACTTGTGGGTATTAAATGTAATAGAAGCAGCCGGCATCAGACAAAAGGGAAAGAAGACATGAATAACAAAAAGAATCTCAAAATGAAACCCGTAGGCAGTGAATACATGGAACAGTATAATGCACTTCTTCGTTATGTATTTCAGGTAACTGAGCAGGAGCTGAGTTCCATTGGATGGCAGGAGAGAGAAATTATCCGTGCCAAATTTCCTACCATGGAAAAGGCAGATGTTATAGGATGGTTTGATAATGATACCCTGGTTTCTCAGGTGGCAGTTTATCCGATGCATGTACGGATCTTTGGGCAGACTTATGCGATGGGCGGTCTTACCGGTGTAGGAACCTACCCGGAATATTCCAACATGGGGCTGATGCACAAGCTTCTGGAACAGGCACTCAAGAATATGAAAGAGCGTGGACAGGATATCTGTTATCTTTACCCTTATTCCATACCGTATTACAGACGCAAAGGCTGGGAAATCATTTCTGATAAGATTTCCTATGAAATCAAGGATTATCAGCTCCCGAAGAATCATCAGGTTCCGGGGGATGTCCGCCGTGTGGATACGGAGGGAGAAGAGCTGAAAGAAACCTACAAGCGTTATGCCATGAGAACACATGGTGCGATCCTTCGTGATGATCTGGCATGGAATGAGTACTGGTTGTGGGATTCTGATGATATCATGGCAGCAGTATATTATAATGAAAAAAATGAGCCGGATGGTTATGTGATCTACTGGATCGCCAAAGAAGTATTTCATATTAAAGATATGATCTTTAATAATGAGGAGGCAAGGACAGGTCTCTGGAACTTTGTGGCAGCTCATTTTTCCATGATCAATCATGTAGAAGGCGATACATATACAGATGAACCGTTGGCATTCCTTCTGGAAGATGCGAGTATCAAAGAAGTGATTTCTCCATATTATATGGGTAGGATCGTTGATTTTGTTTCTTTCATTGAGAAATATCCGTTTAAACCAAGTGTACTTGACCGGGAATGGAAATTCCGCCTGGTCGATCCAATCATGGAATGTAATCAGGGAAATTTCCATCTGATAATCTCAAGGGATGGTCATGGACAGGTTATGCGGATCATGGAGCCATGCGAAGATACGATCAATATTCAGACAATGACCACTATGCTGATGGGCTACAAACGCCCGGAATATCTTGCAAAGATTGGACGTATTCAGGCAGCAGAGTGGACGATTGATATGCTTGAGGATGCGATCGAGCAGCAGACTCCGTATATATCAGATTATTTTTAAAATATTTGAGGAACTCTTGACAATAGTATGTGTGCGTGTTATATTACATATAGAACAAAAGAGATGGACAGGGGATGCGGTGAAAATAACTGCATCTCCTTTTTAGCAATGTGAACCGGAGGTGGCATTATGGCTAAGAGAGATTATTATGAAGTCCTTGGAGTCGGAAGAGATGCCGATGCCAAGGCGATCAAACGTGCATACAGAAAACTTGCAAAAAAATATCATCCGGATATGAATCCTGGTGATAAACAGGCAGAACAGAAATTTAAAGAAGTTACAGAAGCTTACAATGTATTAAGTGATACAGAAAAGAAGAAATTATACGATCAGTATGGCTTTGCTGCATTTGAAGAGGGCAGTGGAAATCCATATGGAGCCGGTGGACAGAATGGGGCCGGAGGCGGTTTTCATGGAGGCTTTGGAGGATTTGACTTTGGTCAGGGCGGCAATGGTTATCATGAGTATCATTTTGAAAATAGTAATATGGGTGATATGGGAGATATTTTCGGAGATATCTTTGGAAATATGTTCCATGGTCAGAAAAACAGTGGATACAGTCGTCAGAGCAGTGGATTTGGCGGACAGGGCTTTCACAGTGGTTTCGGAGGAAGCGGATTTGGAGGGCATACCCAGGAAAAAGGCAGTGACCTCAGGTCTGAAGTAAGTATCAGCTTTGAAGATGCTGCATTTGGATGCGATAAAATGATCCGTCTTTCGGATCCGTCAGGAAGCGGTTCCCAGACACTGCAGGTACATGTTCCGGCAGGTATCGAAAATGGCAAGAGCATCCGTCTGAAGGGCAAAGGAAATCCTGGATTTAACGGAGGAGAAGCCGGAGACCTTTTGTTGAAAGTAAATATTCAGCCAAAGCCAGGATACGAACGGAATGGTATGGATGTCTATACAACAACAGAAATTCCATTCACAACAGCTGTTTTTGGCGGCGAGGCAAAAGTCTCTACATTGTACGGTGATGTGATCTGCCGTATTCCGGAAGGTGCTCAGACAGGAAGGAAGATCCGTCTGAAGGGCAAAGGTATCGTTTCGATGAAAAATCCATCTGTTCATGGTGATCAGTATGTGACGATCCGAATTCAGGTGCCACAGAACCTCAGCCCGGAAGCAAAAGAAAAGTTAAGAGAATTTCAGCAGGTCTGCAGAAATGATGAACGGAAAAGAAGAGGAAGCGTAGCATAAAGACGCTTCCTTTTTAAAATTCTTTATAAAACAACTATGAAATTTTTGTAAAACTGTCCATTTTCGGCATTTTGTGCATTGATTATTTGATAGGATAGAGATATCATAAGCTACAGAAAAAACAGAAGTCCAATGACAGCAGAGTTTTGCTATGAACAGTAACAGACAGGCTGTAGCCGGAAAGGATGGATATTTTGAATTATCTGAAACAATCAAAGCATTTGTGGATCATACCTGCTTATGGAATTTTTTATATGATCTCGTTTATGCTGATGGAGCAGAGCGATGTAAAAATACATATGATTCATTCATTAGCTGATGATAAGATTCCGTTTTGCCCGTATTTTATTATTCCATATGTACTCTGGTACTTTTTCCTGATCGGAACAGTGATTTATTTTGCGGTATTCTGCCCGAGCAAAAAAGAATATTATCAATATCTCGGAACTCTGGGTGTAGGTATGACACTGTTTCTGCTGATCTCTTATGTATATCCGAACGGACAGCATCTGAGACCGGATCTTGGCAGTACCGGAGGCGGTGTGTTTATCAGTGTGATACGTTTTTTGTATAAAATTGATACACCTACCAATATTTTCCCAAGCATGCATGTATTTAATGCAACAGCAAGCTGTATCGCCTTATATCAAAATGAACGGTGCAGGAAAAATAAATTGTTCACGGTAAGCCAGATCATACTTACAATATCGATCGTTTTATCAACGATGTTCCTGAAACAGCACAGTGTGGCAGATGTTATGACTGCACTGATCCTGAATATTCTTTGTTATCAGCTGTTTTACAGAGTGCTTCCTGCAAGAAAGGAACGCCTGGCAGAAGTACTTACACGCAGAGAGATCTGTACGGTTCCGAATCTGCTCAGCACACTTCGACTGTGTCTGGCAGTTGCATTCTTTGGAATATTTGAGAGATATGGTGTAGGAGAGTACCGTACGGTACTTGTACTGCTCATTCTTGCCGCTGCGGCAACAGATGTTCTGGACGGCAGAATTGCCAGATCCTTTAACAGTATCAGCCAGGTTGGACGTATTCTGGATCCGGTGGCAGATAAGGCTATGCAGGGTGTGATGATTGCGTATCTGATTCCAAGATATCCACTGGCGAAGCTTGTGCTGATCCTGTTTGTGATAAAAGAGTGTTATATGACAGTTGCAGGGTGGAAAGTACTGATGGAGACAAAAGAAACGATTGAGGCACAGTGGCATGGTAAGCTGAATACAGCAGTAACTTATGTAGTTGTACTGATCCTGCTGGCAGGACCGAGACTTCCATATTCTACATCTAATGTACTGATTGGAGCCTGTGCAGTCTGCATGGCAATGTCTCTGAGTATGTATGCAGCGCAGTTTCGCGAAATGCTGGAACACCAGAATGGAAGATATCAGCGGAAAATGCAGGGCGGTTTCAGTGGTAATTAAAAGAAAGATTAATTTAAGGAAGGGGTTTCCTCAGAGGGGAGACCACCTTCCTTTTTTGTCAGACTGTCCTTATAACAGAATCAATTTCCTGGAGAAGATTCTGCCGTTCTTCCTGAAATTTCAGCTTTTTATTGAAACGAAAATATTCTTCACAGCCAAAATGACTAATGAAAGATACTGCATTTGCGTTATGACTGAGATCTGAGATCAGAAACAAAATTTCAGGTCCATCACCAAAAGCCGACTCAGCAAAAGAAAAGCCAAGATGCAGCGCCAGAGAAGTGCGGTTTACAGTATCCTGTCGGATCTTGACATTTTCCTCCAGAGCGTGACGCAGGATCGCGATTACTTCTTCCGGAGCAGAAATACGTTCCTGCTGAGTGAGGGAGAGACTTTGCTCAAGAATTCGGGCAATACGTTCCGTGCAGTCTGTTTCCATGCGGTCAAGCAGATGGTTTTCCAGGCGGATTTTTTGAGAAGTTCGATATTGTTCTGTAAAAGCAGCAAGCGTATTTCCTTCAAGAAGTGAGGCTCTGGCCTGACGGAGTACGCTCTGAAGGGCGACTGCGAACTGGTCTTCTTCCCGGAATTTCAGAAATAAGGTGTTCCATCCATCCAGAAGAAGCCCGGCAACAGTAAGACGTTCATCTGTTGGGGCATGGGCTGCCAGCGTGCAGAGTGACTCTACAACGGATTCATCAAGGGATCCGGAGAGAATTTCAGGAATCCGGTAATCCTGACGATATTTTGCGTAAAGCTGGTAATAAGCACCAAAATCTCTTGCAATCTCTTCATCCTGCAGATACTGACGGATCAGGTTTTCATCCGGAGCAAAATGCATATCCTCATATCCGTATAAAATTGCAGAAAGATCTTCCCAGCCACGTGCAGTGACGAAACAGATGTGGTCCGCCGTATTCTCAATATGGTAAAAATGTTCTCTTTTTAAACTCAGGTAAGAAAGAACAGAAGGATGAAGCCCTTTTGCAGATGCATATTCTTTCCATACATTGAAATCTGGTTCAATATCGATTCGTTTTACGCGGTCCAGAGTGACAATATCAAATTCTCTGGCAGATTTATTGTATTCAACAGGATTTCCGGCGGCAGCAATGATCCAGCCGGATGGAACCGGATGGGTACCAAATGTTTTATTTTGCAGAAACTGCAGCATAGTGGGAACCAGCGTTTCGGATACACAGTTGATCTCATCGATAAAAAGGATTCCTTCTTTACAGCCGGTTTCTTCTATCTTTTCATAAACAGAAGCAATGATCTCGCTCATGGTGTATTCTGTTACGGAATATTCTTTTCCCTGAAAATTCTTTTTTACAATGACAGGGAGACCGACAGCACTCTGGCGTGTATGATGTGTAATTGTATAAGCAACCAGTCCGATTCCACATTCTCTGGCGGCCTGTTCCATGATCGCTGTTTTGCCGATACCGGGCGGCCCGATCAGGAGAATCGGTCGTTGTCTGACAGATGGCAGGAGATAATGGCCATTAGAATCTTTACGAGTATAGACTTGTATGGTTTGGAGAAGTTCTTGTTTTGCTTCTTTGATATTCATAAAATGTGGTATCCTTTCTGCATCTGAGATGATGCAAGATTATGTTTCATCCATATATAACTTATGTGCCCAGACCGGAACTTTCTGATGCAGGGCCTTTTCACGGTAAAAAATAAAAGCAGTCTGATAATCTGTCGGTCTTTCGGGATAAATACCATCTCCGTCTGTGAAGTACAAAAGTCCTTTCAGATTACGGAGAGCTCCGGTGTTACGGAGATTCTGTACATATGCAAAAACAGGACGGAAATCTGTGCCGCCACGACCGTGGATCGTGATATGTGTCAGATAATTTTTCCAGTCATCTTCGCAGGTAACATGTATAACGTCCTGAATAAAGCTGTCACACTGAATGATGTAAAGGTTCATTTTGCGGAAAAAATTTTCGTGATCACTGAGAATCCCATAAGTCTCTTCCATAAAACGCCGGACTGTAGCGGCGGAGCAGGAACCGGAAGTATCGATCGCAATGACGAGTTCTTCCATGCGGTTTACTTCCTGGTATTCCAGATGTTCAATGAGTGGCATATTGCCATAATGTTCCAGACCATAGAGATAAGGAATATAGTCAAAACTTTCTGTATCTGTATGAAGTTCCTCGCGGTGAACGGCAAAATGTCTGAGAAAACGATGAAAATCATAGCGATGTTTTTCTCGCAGACTGATTTCTTCCTGCAGACTCCCCGGGGAAGTGCCTCTGCCGTTAGAACCGTAGAGACCGAAACCACCGGTACCATAACTGTTGTTCCAGAGATTTTTCATCTGTTCGAGAAGCTTCTTACGGTCAGCCTGTTTCCAGAACTGATGATCATCCATTGCACAGGTTTCCGGCAGCTCAGGATTCTGCGAATAAAGTATAGCTGGACGATATTCTTTTTTCTCATGATGGATCAGTCGATATACAGCAAGGTCGCAGGCCTGATTCCATCGCTGAGCGTCAGAAGGTATCTCCAGGATCAGATGAAGGAAAAGACAGTGATACAGCATATGCAAAAAAAGCTTTTCCAGAGTATCGGGATCATCCTGAAACGTTTTTATAAGAAAATCCGGGCAGAAATAGATGACATTGCCATCTGTGCCGGCAGAGGATGTTTCTGAGGATTCCTGAAAGGAAAAATTCCAGAGAAGACGACGAAAAAATGGGATATCTGACAGAAAGCTGTTCACGTAC
>ENA-OPZZ01000377-OPZZ01000377.1-human-gut-metagenome-genome-assembly--contig:-NODE-377-length-35584-cov-4.895394_pt1 | contig 35584 bp, 36 predicted proteins | sample MGYA00242487_ERZ504511 | MGnify/ENA primary metagenome ERZ504511 (study PRJEB26092, sample SAMD00036241) | human gut metagenome | host: Homo sapiens | study: EMG produced TPA metagenomics assembly of... | reverse complement strand
ATCTGGCAGTGAATGCACTGTTCCGGTCAGATTCATGCTCAGAACTTTAACCGTCTCGCCTAATTTAAAATCAGATGGCTTATACTGCTTCTTCGGCTTCTTCACTTCCTCTGTCATGCCCTCGCGTGTCTTCTCCATCTTCTTTCTCAGGCGCTCACGCTCTTTTTTCCATCTCCGTTGCCGAAACATTGGCCTTTCCAAACTTATGAAAGTTACGCATTGTCTCATCTGCTGTCTCTTTGGCATCTGCCAGAATCGCATGTGCTTTTTCATTTGCTTCTCGTAAAATGCGGTCACGCTGTTCTTCCAGCTTTTCTTTCTTCTGCGCCGTCTCCTGCTTCAGAGCCTCCAGCTCACGGCGGTAAGCCGCAATCTCTTCCTGTTCTTTCGCGATGGTTCGTCTGCTGCTCTCCAAATCTGTCAGCAAGTCCTCAAAAGATTCGTCCTGCTCTGTCAAATGTGTCTTTGCTTCCTCGATAATATAGTCCGGAAGTCCCAGTTTTCCTGCAATTGCAAATGCATTACTCTTTCCTGGGATTCCAAGAAGCAGTCGATACGTCGGGCGAAGTGTCTCCACGTCGAACTCACAGCTCGCATTTTCTACCCCTGGTGTGGACAAGGCATAAACCTTTAATTCACTGTAATGCGTAGTCGCCATAGTACGGATTCCCTGACAATGCAAATGATTCAATATTGCTGTTGCCAGTGCCGCACCCTCAGTCGGGTCAGTTCCAGCTCCAAGCTCGTCAAAAAGTACAAGTGAATCTTCATCCACCTGCTTGATAAATGACACTACATTTGTCATATGTGATGAGAATGTACTTAAGTTCTGTTCAATGCTCTGCTCATCACCGATGTCTGCATAAACTTCACGGAATACGCCAAGTTCGGAACGATCCAGTGCCGGAATGTGAAGACCTGCCTGTCCCATGAGCTGGAATAACCCAACTGTCTTAAGTGACACAGTCTTACCACCGGTGTTCGGTCCTGTCACAATCAGAAGATCAAAGTCCTCGCCCAGTGTCAGACTGATCGGAACGACTTTCTTCTTATCTAATAACGGATGTCTTCCCTCGCGGATACGGATCCTTCTCTCCTGGTTGAACATCGGTTTGCTGGCATTCATATCCAATGCAAGAGCTCCTCTTGCAAATATAAAATCAAGCTCTGTCAATGTTGCATAGTCCGTACGGATTTCAGAAACATATTCTGCTGCGTCTGCACTCAACCTGGCAAGAATGACCTGAATTTCTTCCTGTTCCTTTCCATATAATTCTTTCAGATCATTATTCAGCTTTACAACTGCCATCGGCTCGATAAATAAAGTAGAACCTGTTGATGACTGGTCATGGATCATTCCCGGGACCTGACCACGGTATTCGGCCTTGACCGGGATACAGTAACGATCCCCACGCATCGTAATAATCGGATCCTGCAAATATGTGCGGAGTGAACCATTCACCATGGAAGACAATGTTGCATGAACCTTATCATTAATCTGCCCCATAGCACGACGGATTCTCTTAAGCTCCGGACTTGCATCATCACTAATCTCATCTTCTGCCGGAATACATCTGCGGATTTCCGTGGACAAAATAGCTACAGGAACAAGCTGTTCAAAGTATCCGTCCAATATATCCTGCATATCATCTGCATTGTCATGGCGCCCGTAATTCTTCACATGTCCTGCTGTCTCCAGAACCTTACATATGCGAAGTAACTCCCCACTTCCAAGTGTTCCTCCGATTTCCAGACGCATCATAGATTCACTTACCGGACTACAGCCTCCAAAAGATGGACGTCCTTTCTTTACGATCCGTGTAAATGCTGCGGCCGTTTCTTCCTGCATTCTCTCAATTTCAGAGATTTCCGTCTTTGGTTTTAATTTTCTGCAACGCTCCTGCCCTCCAAAAGAACCTGCGTGCTCTGTCAGTTTTTCAATTATTTTATTGTATTCTAATTTGTATAAAGATTTCTTATTCATCATATTCACCTAGCATTTATTTTACCCTATTTGCGTCCCATTGAAAAGAGCAAAGCGCAAAAGAAAATCCCTGCAAATGAAACTCATCTGCAAGGATTTCCCTGTCTATTCACACATTTATTCACACATAAGATTATTTTACATCATATGACTTAAATCTAAGTCATACATTTTCCAGACTAGCACCCGCCACAGCCGCCGCAGCCACTCTGACTATTACTATTCTTTGGATTATGACAGGAGTGTGGACAATTGGCACACCCACAATCACATCCGATAAATGTACCACTTCTCTTCTTCTTTTGTATCATGCCTCTTATAATCCATGCTACAATCGCAATTATTACAAGTGCTACAATCACTGTAGATAAAATACTTGTCTGTGCTGCCAATGCCATCTTAAAATCTCCTTCTTTCTGCTTATTTATATTATGTCTCAAGGTCATTTCTTCACCTTTGTGCAAGCACAGGTGAAGAAAGACTTTTCGACATTATAATCATTATTTTGATGCTGCTTTTACACTTGAAACCGTATTAGCCTTAAGTGATGTACTCTCTTTGTAAGGACGGAACAGCATGTAAAGGAAACCGATCAGAATTACGATTGCAGCTACTGTTCCGATACCGAATCCGCCACCTGTGAAGAGTGTACCAAACTGGAAGATGCAAAGAGATACGAGGTAAGCAAGTAAGCACTGATATCCGATTGCGAACCAGAACCATTTTGCGTTGTTCATCTCTCTCTTAATAGCTCCCATTGCTGCGAAGCAAGGTGCACACAGAAGATTGAATACGAGGAATGAGTAAGCTGCGATCTGTGACATGCTGTTTGCAAGTGTTCCCCAGATTTCCTGTCCGTCTTCTGCAACTTCTGCAAATCCGAAGAGCTGTCCGAATGTACCTACAACATTTTCTTTTGCTACCAGTCCTGTGATTGCAGCAACTGCCATCTTCCAGTTTCCCCATCCAAGAGGCGCGAAGATCCATGCAATCAAGTTACCGATCTTAGCAAGGACACACTCTGCCTGAGCTGCCTCCATGGCTGCTCCCTCAAGTCCATCGAAGTTCAGCATTCCGAATCCAGCATCTGTCCAGCCGAAGTTCAATAAGAACCAAACAACGATTGTTGATAATGTAATAATTGTACCAGCTTTTTTGATAAATGACCAGCCGCGTTCCCACATACTTCTAAGAACGTTACCAACTGTCGGCATATGGTATGCAGGAAGCTCCATTACAAATGGCGCCGGTTCTCCTGCGAACATCTTTGTTTTTTTCAGGATGATACCAGAGCAGATAATTGCTGCGATACCAACAAAGTAAGCACTTGGTGCTACCCATGAAGCGCCATCGAAAAGTGCTCCGGCGATCAGGGCGATAACTGGAAGTTTCGCTCCGCAAGGGATAAATGTTGTTGTCATAACAGTCATCTTACGGTCACGGTCATTCTCGATCGTACGGGAAGCCATAACTCCAGGAACTCCACAACCTGTTCCGATCAGCATCGGGATAAATGATTTTCCGGAAAGTCCGAACTTACGGAAAATACGGTCCATGATGAATGCGATACGTGCCATGTATCCGCAAGACTCAAGGAATGCAAGGAAAAGAAATAATACAAGCATCTGAGGTACGAATCCAAGTACAGCACCAACTCCGGAGATAACTCCGTCTACGATCAGACCTGTTAACCAGTCCGCACATCCGATTCCTTCAAAGAAGCTCTGAGCTGCCGGAATAATCCACTCACCAAACAATGTATCATTTGTCCAGTCTGTCAATATGGAACCTACTGTTGTTACAGACACATAATATACAAGCCACATAACTGCTGCAAAGATTGGAAGTGCAAGCCATCTGTTTGTTACGATACGGTCAATCTTATCAGATGTTGTCAGTTCCTGTGTTTTATTCTTCTTTAAGCAGTCTCCGATAATAGAACCAATGAAACTGTATCTCTCATTTGTGATGATACTCTCTGCATCGTCGTCCATCTCTTTCTCTGCACGAGCAATGATATCTTCAACGTCCGGTGCATTTTTCATAGCGTCTTTGATCTTATCGTCACGCTCAAATAATTTGATCGCGTAAAATCTTTTCTGCTCTTCCGGAATTTCATATCCAAGTCTGCCTTCAATCTCATTCAGGTAGTTCTCAACTTCCGGTGCGAACTCATGCACAGATTCCTGTCCGGCTTTCTGTCCGGCGTGCTTTACTGCTCTTGAAGCTGCATCTTTGATTCCATCACCTTTCAGAGCAGAAATTGTTACAACTTCACAGCCAAGCTTCTCAGCAAGTTTCTTTGTGTTGATCTCATCACCATTCTTGCGTACAATATCCATCATGTTAATTGCCATAACAACTGGGATACCAAGCTCAAGTAACTGAGTTGTAAGGTATAAGTTACGCTCCAGGTTTGTTCCGTCTACGATATTCAGGATTGCATCCGGACGCTCTGTGATCAGATAATTTCTGGCTACAACTTCCTCCAATGTATATGGTGATAAAGAATAGATACCTGGAAGGTCCATAATTACAACTTCTTTGTCTTCCTTCCATTTTCCTTCTTTTTTCTCAACAGTAACTCCAGGCCAGTTACCAACGAACTGATTGGAACCTGTCAAAGCATTGAAAAGTGTTGTCTTACCACTATTCGGGTTTCCGGCAAGTGCTATCTTCACTCCCATTTTTTTACATCCTCCTGTTTTACTCTCTAATTGGTTATTTAACTTCAATCATCTCTGCGTCTGCTTTTCTCAGAGACAATTCATATCCACGTACAGTAACTTCCACTGGATCACCAAGTGGTGCTACTTTACGGACATAAATGCTGGTTCCTTTTGTGATTCCCATATCCATAATTCTTCTTTTTGTAGCTCCCTCTCCATGAAGCTTTACTACGGATACTGTCTGGTCAACTTTCACATCTCTTAAAGTCATTCTCCCGTTCCTCCTAGACCATTATTTTATTAGCAATTCCTTTGCTGACTGCAACTCGTGATTCTTTGATCTGGGCAATTATGTTACCCTCGTTACTGGAAATAACTTTCACCTCACTTCCAGCTACGAATCCGAGATTCTCCAGGAATCTTTTTGTTTCTTCATTTCCGCCTACCCGGACGATAGATGCACTTTCGCCTGGATTTAACATCGTTAACGGCATCATAATCCACTCCTTCTTCTCGCTAAATTCTCACAACCATCTCTTTATGGATCAGTTCCATATCTTCCAACAGTTGCACAGTACGATACACAGTTGCAATTCCGACTTTGTCGTCCTGCTTCTTTGCTGCATAATAAATCTCCTTACAAGAGGAGTATTCATTATTCAATATAATGTGTAAAAGAAGCTTTCTCTGTTCGGTAATCCGATAGCCAGCTTTCTTTAATTGATTTAATACTTCTTGAAATCTCTCTTCTTGGCTCATATATATTACCTCGCACGATTTGAAACTGATTATCATTTCCATCATTTATTATATTGTTAGTGATAATCATTGTCAATAATGTTTTATCAAAAAAGTTTGTCTTGACTATCTTTTTATGTTTTTCATTAATCTTTCACACTTCATTCCTATTTTTTTGTGCATAATTGCACTTCAGGCTGCTCCAGCAAGGGCAGCCTAAAGGTATTATCAAGGTATCTTTTTGTCGTATGCTTGGCAAGAACAAAGAATGTGCCTTGGCACATTCTAGCGCCTGCGGTGGTCGCTTGCGACATCTTCAGTATACGCCGCAGTGCGCATCCTGCCGGAGGCTTTTTGTATAATAGGAAATGCAATTTCCTATTATACAAAAAAGTACCACCGCACAAATCCGTGCGGCGGTACTTTCATTCAAAACTCTTACGCAAGTCTTATTCTTCTGTTGTAAGTTTAATTTCTTCTAACAAATCGTCATCTGAAAAATCTGTATCCAGAATATCTAAATCGTCATCATCATCTAATCCTTCTTCAAAGAACAGATCGTCATCCATAGATAACTCACTATTCAGTCTGATATCACGATACTTTCTCATACCTGTACCAGCCGGGATATGTTTTCCGATGATTACGTTCTCTTTCAGACCTACCAGTGGATCGATCTTTCCTTTGATTGCTGCCTCTGTCAGAACCTTTGTTGTCTCCTGGAAAGAAGCGGCTGACAGGAAGGAATTGGTTGCAAGAGAAGCCTTCGTAATACCCATGATGATCGGCTCTCCGATTGCAGGCTCTTTTCCTTCTGCCTCCAGTACCTCATTCACATCCTCGAACTCAAGTCTGTCTACATTTGTTCCCGGAAGGAACTCTGTATCTCCAGACTCCTCGATACGGATTTTCTTAAGCATCTGGCGAACGATAACCTCGATATGCTTATCGTTGATCTCAACACCCTGCAGACGGTAAACTCTCTGTACCTCCTGGATCATGTAATCCTGAACTGCACGGATGCCTTTAATTCTTAAGATATCATGCGGATTGATACTACCTTCAGTCAGCTCATCACCGGCCTCAAGTTCTGCTCCGTCTGCTACCTTAATACGTGATCCATAAGGAATCAGATATGCTTTTGATTCACCTGTCTCATGATTTGTTACGATAATCTCACGTTTCTTCTTCGTGTCGTTCAAATTCGCAGTTCCTGCAATCTCTGTGATGATCGCAAGTCCCTTAGGCTTTCTTGCCTCAAAAAGCTCCTCGACACGAGGAAGACCCTGTGTGATATCTCCACCGGCAACTCCACCATTATGGAATGTTCTCATTGTAAGCTGTGTACCAGGCTCTCCGATTGACTGAGCAGCAATAATTCCGACAGCCTCTCCAACCTGTACCGGCTCACCTGTTGCCATGTTGGCTCCATAACATTTTGCACATACGCCACTGTGTGAGCGACATGTAAGGATTGTACGGATCTTAATCTGTGTTAATGGTTCTCCGTTCTCATTTACACCCTTCTTGCAGATCAGTTCTGCACGTTTTGGTGTTACCATATGGTTCTTCTTAACAAGAACATTGCCATCTTTATCTACAATGTCATAGCACAGGTAACGTCCTGTAATACGCTCCTGAAGACTTTCGATTTCTTCTTTTCCATCCATGAATGCTTTTACAAAGATTCCAGGAATCGGTGCATCTTTCTTTGCACAGTCTACTTCATGAATGATCAGCTCCTGAGATACGTCAACAAGACGTCTTGTCAGGTATCCTGAATCGGCTGTACGAAGAGCTGTATCGGACATACCTTTACGTGCTCCATGTGCAGACATGAAGTACTCCAGTACGTCAAGACCTTCACGGAAGTTTGAAGTGATAGGCAGCTCGATTGTATGACCAGTTGTATCGGCCATCAGACCACGCATACCTGCAAGCTGTTTGATCTGTTTGTCAGATCCACGGGCTCCGGAATCTGCCATCATGAAGATGTTATTGTATTTATCAAGACCAGAAAGCAGTGCCTCTGTCAGTTTGTCGTCAGTTGCCTTCCATGTCTCTACAACTTCTTTGTAACGCTCCTCCTCTGTGATGAGACCACGTTTGAAGTTCTTAGTGATGCGGTCTACAGTATCCTGTGCCTGCTGGATCATCTGTGGTTTCTGCGGAGGTACCGTCATATCGGAAATAGATACGGTCATGGCAGCTCTTGTAGAATATTTATATCCAATTGCTTTTACAGCATCCAGAACTTCTGCTGTTGCAGTTGCTCCGTGTGTATTGATAACCTTCTCAAGGATCTGCTTTAACTGTTTCTTTCCTACGTGGAAATCAATCTCCAGAAGAAGTTTGTTCTCCTCTTTTTCACGATCAACGAATCCAAGATCCTGTGGGATGATCTCGTTGAAAATGAAACGTCCAAGTGTGGACTCTACAATTCCTGTTATTTCTTCTCCACCTGGCATGGTCTTTGTCACACGTACTTTAATCTTAGAGTGAAGTGTGATTGCCTGGTTCTCATAAGCAAGGATTGCTTCATTTACACTCTTGAAAATCTTACCTTCTCCTGCTGCACCTGGTCTTTCCTGAGTCAGATAGTAAATACCAAGTACCATATCCTGTGAAGGAACGGCTACCGGACCACCATCAGATGGTTTCAGGAGGTTGTTTGGTGAGAGCAGTAAGAATCTGCACTCAGCCTGTGCTTCTACGGAAAGCGGAAGATGGACAGCCATCTGGTCTCCATCGAAGTCGGCGTTAAACGCTGTACAAACAAGTGGATGAAGCTTAATAGCCTTACCTTCTACAAGGATCGGCTCAAATGCCTGAATACCAAGTCTGTGCAGTGTAGGTGCACGGTTCAACATAACCGGATGCTCTTTGATGACATCCTCAAGGACGTCCCAAACCTCTGGCTGAAGTCTCTCAACCATCTTTTTAGCATTTTTAATGTTGTGTGCAGTTCCGTTCTGAACAAGCTCTTTCATAACAAATGGCTTGAACAGCTCAATGGCCATCTCTTTCGGAAGACCACACTGGTAAATCTTAAGTTCCGGTCCTACAACGATAACGGAACGTCCAGAGTAGTCAACACGCTTACCAAGCAGGTTCTGACGGAAACGTCCGGATTTACCTTTCAGCATATCGGACAGAGATTTCAGTGCACGGTTTCCAGGTCCTGTTACCGGACGGCCGCGGCGGCCGTTGTCGATCAGGGCATCTACAGCTTCCTGAAGCATACGCTTTTCGTTTCTTACGATAATATCTGGAGCGCCTAACTCAAGAAGGCGTTTCAGACGGTTATTTCTATTGATAATTCTTCTGTACAGATCATTCAGGTCAGATGTTGCAAAACGTCCACCATCCAGCTGTACCATTGGACGAAGATCTGGCGGGATAACCGGAACATTTGTCATGATCATCCATTCCGGTTTGTTTCCAGACTCACGGAAAGCTTCTACAACTTCCAGACGTTTTACGATTCTTGCACGTTTCTGTCCGGTAGCGCCTTTGAGGCCTTCTGTCAGCTCTTCGTATTCTTTTTCAAGGTCGATTGCCTGAAGAAGCTCTAAGATAGATTCAGCTCCCATTCCAACACGGAAACCTTTTCCCCAGGATTCTCTTGCTTCCTGATACTCCTGCTCAGACAGAACCTGCTTATACTGCAGGTCTGTCTCGCCTTTATCAAGTACGATATAAGAAGCAAAATATAATACTTTCTCCAGTGTTCTTGGAGACAAGTCAAGGATCAATCCCATACGGCTCGGGATTCCTTTAAAGTACCAGATATGAGATACCGGGGCTGCCAGGGCAATATGTCCCATACGTTCACGACGTACACTTGCCTTAGTAACCTCTACACCACAACGGTCACAAACAACACCTTTATAACGGATTTTTTTATATTTACCACAATGACACTCCCAGTCTTTGCTTGGTCCGAAGATTCTTTCACAGAACAGACCATCTCTCTCTGGTTTTAAGGTTCTATAGTTAATAGTCTCAGGCTTTGTTACTTCGCCTTTTGACCACTCCAGAATCTTTTCAGGTGATGCCAACCCGATTTTGATTGCATCAAAAGTCATTGGCTGATATGATTGTTCTTTACTATTTTCTGGCATACAGGCACCCCTTTCTATTCATCATCTGACATGTCATCATAGTCATCAAAACTATCGTCGTCATAATCTGAATCGTAATCGTCTTCGTCATCTTCCTGTTCCTCATTTACAAGTTCCTCTCCCTGGAACTCCTGAGTTGTATAACCGTGTTTGCCGAAGTCTTCCTCATCACGACGATATTTTCCATCTCCTTCGATCAGTGAGCGGAAGCTGGTCTCTCCCATATCGGAAGTTTCCATGATCTCCACTTCTGTATTGTCATCACGAAGTACACGAACATCCAGTCCGAGAGACTGAAGCTCTTTCAGAAGTACTTTGAATGACTCCGGAATACCTGGTTCCGGAATGTTCTCGCCCTTGATGATCGCCTCGTATGTCTTCACACGACCGATTACATCGTCAGACTTCACAGTCAGGATCTCCTGCAATGTGTAAGATGCGCCATAAGCCTCAAGAGCCCATACCTCCATCTCTCCAAAACGCTGTCCACCGAACTGTGCTTTACCACCTAATGGCTGCTGTGTTACCAGTGAGTAAGGACCTGTTGAACGTGCGTGGATCTTATCATCAACCAGGTGATGCAGTTTCAGATAATGCATGTGTCCGATTGTTACCGTGCTGTCAAAATACTCTCCTGTTCTTCCATCACGAAGACGAACTTTACCATCTCGTGAAATCGGAACACCTTTCCAGAGTTTTCTGTGATCTCTGTTCTCATACAGATAATCCAGAACTTCCGGAAGCAGCTCCTCTTTATGTTTCTTTTCAAACTCTTCCCAGCTTAAGTTGACATAGTCATTTGCCAGATCAAGAGTATCCATAATATCTATCTCGTTCGCACCATCAAATACAGGTGTAGAAATGTTGAATCCAAGTGCTTTTGCTGCCAGAGACAGGTGAATCTCAAGGACCTGTCCGATATTCATACGTGAAGGCACACCCAGCGGGTTCAACACGATGTCAAGCGGACGGCCATTCGGCAGGAACGGCATATCTTCTACTGGAAGTACACGGGAAACGACACCCTTGTTACCATGACGTCCGGCCATCTTATCACCAACAGAAATTTTTCTCTTCTGTGCGATATAGATACGAACAGACTGGTTCACTCCCGGTGACATCTCGTCGCCGTTGCTTCTTGTAAATACCTTGGCATCTACTACGATACCGTACTCACCATGAGGTACTTTCAGAGATGTATCTCTGACCTCACGTGCTTTCTCACCGAAGATTGCACGAAGCAGTCTCTCCTCGGCTGTCAGCTCTGTCTCTCCCTTAGGAGTAACTTTACCAACAAGAATATCTCCGGCACGGACCTCAGCACCGACGCGGATAATTCCTCTGTCATCCAGATTCTTAAGCGCATCATCACCGACACCCGGGATATCACGAGTGATTTCCTCTGGTCCAAGCTTGGTGTCACGGGCTTCTGCTTCATATTCTTCAATATGAATAGATGTATATACATCATCCTGAACAAGTCTCTCACTTAAGAGAACCGCATCCTCGTAGTTGTAACCTTCCCAGGTCATGAATCCAATCAGCGGGTTCTTTCCTAATGCAAGCTCACCATTAGATGTAGACGGACCGTCAGCGATCACATCACCTTTCTCCACTCTGTCACCCTTGAATACAATTGCTCTTTGATTGTAGCAGTTGCTCTGGTTGCTTCGAAGGAATTTTGTAAGTTTATATTTTTTCAGTTTTCCATCATCCTGGCGGATCTGGATTTCTGCTGATGTTGAACGCTCAACGACTCCTGCTTCCTCAGCGACTACACATACTCCTGAGTCAACAGCAGCTTTTTCTTCCATACCTGTTCCGACTACCGGTGCCTCTGTCATAAGAAGCGGTACTGCCTGACGCTGCATGTTGGATCCCATCAGCGCACGGTTAGCATCGTCATTCTGAAGGAATGGAATCAAAGCTGTAGCAACAGAGAATACCATCTTAGGAGATACGTCCATATAGTCAAATGCTTTTCTCTCATAAGCCTGAGTCTCTTCACGGTAACGACCGGATACGTTCTTATGAACAAAATGTCCTTCCTCATCCAGTGTCTCGTTGGCCTGTGCTACATGGTAATTATCCTCTTCATCCGCTGTCATATAAACAACTTCGTCTGTTACACGCGGATTCTCCGGATCGGAGTGGTCAATCTTACGATATGGAGCTTCAATAAATCCATACTCGTTAATTCTTGCATAACTTGCCAGTGAGTTGATCAGACCAATGTTAGGTCCCTCAGGCGTCTCGATAGGACACATTCTTCCATAGTGGGAATAATGTACATCTCGAACCTCGAATCCGGCACGGTCTCTTGAAAGACCACCAGGTCCTAAGGCAGACAGACGTCTCTTGTGAGTCAGCTCACCAAGCGGGTTGTTCTGATCCATGAACTGTGACAGCTGAGAAGATCCGAAGAATTCTTTTACCGCTGCAGTTACTGGCTTTATGTTGATCAGGGACTGTGGCGAAATTCCTTCCAGATCCTGAGTTGTCATTCTCTCTCTTACGACTCTTTCCATTCTGGACAGACCGATTCTGTACTGGTTCTGAAGAAGTTCTCCAACCGCACGGATACGTCTGTTACCCAGATGGTCGATATCGTCATCATTACCAAGACCATACTCCAGATGCATATTGTAGTTAATAGAAGCTAAGATATCTTCTTTTGTGATATGCTTCGGAATCAGATCATGGATATCTCTCTTGATAGCCGCTTTCAGCTCATCGATATCTCCTGCTGTTTCCTCAAGGAGATTTGCAAGTACCGGATAGTAAACAAGTTCTGTTACACCGACCTCTTCCGGATCAATGTCAACAACTTCCTTCAGATCTACCATCATATTAGAAAGAACTTTGACATTTCTCTCTTCTTCCGGTCTGTCGATCCATACATACGGAACAGCTCCGTTCTGGATCCGATCTGCAATTTCTCTTGTCACCTTTGTTCCAGCCTCAGCGATTACCTCGCCTGTAATCGGGCTTACTGCATCCTCCGCAAGAACATGTCCTGAAATACGGTTCTTGAGAAGAAGCTTTTTATTGAATTTATAACGTCCTACTTTCGCCAGATCATAACGTCTTGGGTCAAAGAACATACTTGTGATTAAACTTTCTGCACTGTCAACGGCAAGCGGCTCACCCGGACGGATCTTCTTATATAATTCAAGAAGTCCTTCCTGATAGTTTGTTGCAGCATCTTTCTCAAAACTTGCCATAATCTTCGGTTCTTCACCAAAGAGTTCAATGATCTCCGGATTTGTACCGATTCCAAGAGCACGAATAAGTACTGTGATCGGCACCTTTCTTGTTCTATCTACTCTAACATAAAAAACGTCATTGGAATCTGTCTCATACTCCAGCCATGCACCACGGTTCGGAATGACAGTAGAGGAATAAAGCTTTTTACCCAGCTTATCATGTGCAATTGCATAATAAATACCAGGGGAACGTACCAGCTGACTTACGATTACACGCTCCGCACCATTAATTACAAATGTACCAGTACGTGTCATCAGCGGCAGATCTCCCATAAAGATCTCATGCTCGTTAATCTCATCCGTCTCCTTATTATGAAGTCTTACTCTGACTTTCAGCGGTGCTGCATAAGTTGCATCACGATCTCTACACTCATCAATGCTGTATTTCACATCATCTTCACACAGTGTGAAATCAACAAGCTCCAGGCTTAATTTACCGCTATAATCTGTAATTGGGGAAATATCTTCAAATGCTTCCTTCAATCCTGACTTAAGGAACCAATCATAAGAATCCTTCTGCACTTCAATCAGGTTCGGCATCTGAAGAACTTCTTTTTGTCTGGAATAACTCATTCGTGAGCTTTTTCCGCTTTTCATGGGACGAATTCTGTTCTTTTCCATATTGACGTTTCACTCTCCTCTTATTTTTTTTGTGGTCCGCAAAATGCCCTGTTATCGCTAAAACGACGAAAAAGAGCTTTGTGACTCAGTTTTTCGTGCAATATCATGGCATAACTTTCCACAATAGCGCATTTTTTACTATAGCACAAAGCCCTTTTTATTGTCAAGAGCAAAATCATATTTTTCCATATTATTTTCAATTGTACACTATTTTTCCCTAAAATGCAAACCCTCAGTTTAAAAGTTTAAATAAAAATGGAAAAGGGGGCGTTTAAACTTTTACTTCTGAGGGTTTGTTTTTATATCAATATTTATCGATTTTTACTTTCCTGCCATGGTTTAAAAATCCGATCCAGCAGGAAGAATACAATTCCGATTCCAGCTGTAACAGGAATCCACCATATATCCATATTCTTTTCCGCCGCTATCCACGAGATTGCAATAAAGAAAAATGCAATTGGGAAAAATGTCTTTTTAATCATACGAATCACCTACTCAAACACTGTCTGTTCTTCAATCGTGGTCTTCAGAGAATCAAGCGCTTTCTGAACCATTTTCTTTCTTACTGTAAATTCTTCGTCTGCCGGCAATTCTGGATTTCCAGTCGGATACGGAATTCCGGTAGCCGGAATAATTCTGTTTGCACCTACTGCTTCCGAAATTGGAACAATCGAACAAATATGTGCCGTTGGGATTCCAAGACTCTCCAATGTCTTCGCCATCGTTGCACCGCAACGAGTACAGGTTCCTCAGTTGGAAGTCAGGATTGCTGCTGACACCTCGTTCTTTTTCATATCAGTCGCAATTTCCTCTGCAAATTTCTTGGCACTACTTACTGCTGTTGTATTTCCTACTGTCGAATACAATTTGCCAAATACTTCGCCGATTCCGCCTTCTTTTTCAATAGCCCGAAGTGCATCAAGCGGAACAACTCTGTCCGGATCTTCCGTTGCATATACCGGATCATAACCACCATGAACTGTCATAAACTTATCTCCGGTAAGATCTGTAAGTTCCGCAATATCATATATTCCAAACTTATCTGGGTTTGCAGATGCAATATGGTCCGGGTTTCCCTTTGGCACAATTCCTCCAGATGTTACAAGCGCAATCTTTGCATGTTTTAAATCTGCCACTGCCGGGGCCGGATGTACTTTATTAAATACAGGCATCGGCAACTCTGTTGTAAATGGTTCGCCTTTCAGTTTTGCAATCATCATATCTACCGCACGAACTGCTCCTGTCTTTTCTGTGTGAACATTTACTCGAAAGCCCTGAGGAATATATCCTTCTTCCTCAGGGAATCCAATTTCTTCACCGGTCAACATCTTTCTCGCAAGCTTTACCATAACAGGAATAACTTTTCTCATACCTGCTGCCGAAATCGGAGTTTCTACTATATATACTGTCTTATGGAACATTTCTGCTCCCGGGTTTTCCGGATAAAGACCGGTAAGTACCGGAATTTTATATTTTGCAGCCACTGCATCACAAATTGTTCCGCACGCTAACCCATAACGGCCTGCATTAAATCCAGGACCGGCAATAAACAGATCCGGTGTCTTTTCTTCTACTACTTTTAATATCTCTTCCAGAGCTTCATCCTGATGATCCGCGAAATAATTATCACCACAAACGATCGTTGCGGCAACCTCGCCAATATCTTTCAGTGCCTCCTGCATTGCAACAGCTGGTCCGACACTTCCTTCTTTTACGATCGGCGTCTGGTCTGCCGCCTCTTCTCCACCAATCTGTCCGTAAAATTGATTTACATAATAAACGATTTTCTTCATGTCGCACCTCCTATCTTAATTTTGTCATCATATGTTCATATCCCATTTCACAACAGGATCCCATAATTGCCGCGATTTCTACTGACACTGTTCCATCTGCATTGATACTCTCAGAATTTCCACCGGTAATGATTCTTACATTTTCCTGGTTTCCTATTACTTTATCCATCTTCGGCAAAGTAACAAACTGATTACCATTTCCATTCGTTACAACTGCATCGGCTTCAGGTGTCACATCCGCAAGTCCCTGAGAAGACCCATCTCTTCCGCAATACTCATCTGTAACAAGAACTGTCTTAATTCCCTTGCGTTCATGAAATTTGCAGTTGAGCATCAAATCCGTCTCTGGATTTCCTCCTCCTTCTTCACTTACAATAACCCCATCTACTCCCAGAAGTTCTGACAGATTACTTGTATAATAGGCTGCCCGCTTCTTTTCATTTAACATTGCACTTTCATTACTCAAAAGCACTCCTACAAAACAAATATCCTTTCCATGTCTGCGAAGAAGATCTAACACAATCGGATTATTCTCATGATGGATTGTTGCATTCTTATGTCCCGGTGCCGCACAATTTCCACTCACAATTGCACCGTCTAGAATTTCAAGCGGATCAATCATGGTCGAAAGAATGCCTTTTACATTTAATCCATAAACATAAGTATCGTGCATCAACCCCTGGCACTGAACCATATCCACATAGGCAACCTTTGGAAGATTCGGATATTTTACACCCATTTCCAGTATGGACTCATGCTCAAATGTTTCCGTCTCATCTGGTTCAAGATTTAATGTCTGCTTTGCCATATAGGCTGCTGTTTTAAGTCCTGCAATTCGTACTGTTGCCTCATGTACATGTTTGTGAAGATCTGGTACCGGTGTAATCAGTGGCACCAAAATGTTCATTTTTGAAAAGCTGTTAAAATCAGCTCCTGGTCCGGACATGTCTATAATCCCTTCCTGGAATGCTACAATCTGTCCGGAAGTTGCCACACAGCAAGTTTCAAGTACATTTGTTTCTCCATTGCCTACAGTCTCAACACTTCCAACATATCCTGGAAATACCTGTCCAGTTCCACTTTGTTTATAACGCGGCTGGATTACATCTTTAATCGGAATAATTCTTACCGATTCTCCAGGTCTTGCGATATCAAAATCCACAGCTGCGATATTGCTGTCTTCCATCAGATATTCTGCCAGTTCTCTTTTACATATATAGAGTACTCCGTCTTTATAACTGCTCTCATCTGCAAACTGAATATCTTTGACATAAAATTTATTCAACGTCAGTTTCATATTGCTTCCTCCCAATCTTCTTTCTTAAGCTCCAGCGATTTCCAATGCCCGTTCCGTAATAGACAAGTCAATCAACTGAAAATCATTTTTTGCTTTGTCATCCCACCTTTGATAAATTGGAATCTCCCGAATCTCATACAATCTTTCCGCATAAGCAATGGCTTGTTCAATCAAAATTTGAGATTCCGCATCCACACAGCCTCTGCTTTTTGATAAAAAAACCGTTTTATACGGAGTAATATCCGGCCGCACACTACTTGTCAGCGGGTGGCTAAGCAGGCGGTAACCTTTGGCGGTCTCACCGGCAACCATCTGAAATAATTTCAGAACATCCACATCATAATATTCATTTTCTGCATAATTTTTTTCTACGACCGCCGGATTATTTGTAATGATTCGAAAGGATTCCAACATGTCCGCTCCTCCTGTTCCAAAATATTTTTATTTTGTAAGATTCTGTACCATATCAACTGCTTCCTGTCCATAAAGCTCTGTCAGCTTCGGCCATACTTCTTTCTGACATCTCTCATAGAAAGCATCTAACTCTTCATCTGTAAAATTAATGATCTGAACACCATAATCTTCTAGCTTCTGTTCATATTCTTCTGTCTGGGCCGGCGCTTCTTTCCATCTTTCGTCTTCCAGATGATTTGCTGCTGTCTGTAATACTTCCTGCTGTTTTTTAGACATTTCATTCCATTTATCCATATTAATGTAGTAGATACCTATACTTTCAAAATTGGTCATTATACGGAAGATAATACTTTGCCACATCCCTGTAACTGCTATAATAGCCTTCAGCACCAGAACCAATCATTCCATCAATAACACCTGTCTGCAACGATGTAAAACAATCATTCAACGCCATTGGTGTTGCAATATATCCAAGCATTGTTGTGACAAGCTCAGGTCCTTTCATTGTCTGGCATCGAACTTTGATTCCCTGATTTTTCATAGATGCCGGATCATCAACTTCTTTATTCATGATAGCGCCGCCAAAATAAAGCGGATATACGGATAGCAGCTTTATATTCATGATCTGCCAGATGCTCTGCGAATCGTAGCTGTGAATTCACTGTCTCTATTAAAATCTTATAAGCATCATCCCAGTTGGAACAAATATACGGTGCACTTGTGATTCCAAGATATTTATCCACACTTGTTCCAAGTGTCGCAAACTGCATTTCCACATCTCCGATACTTACCAGTTCTTGTACTGTTGTGTAATCTCCAAGCTGTGCTGCCGGGTATACCCAGACTTCCAGAGAATCATCTGCTGCATTTACTTCATCCGCAAATTTATTAATATCCACATCTGCGACGGAACCTTCTGCACGGTAATGGCTCAGTTTTAAGAAGAAATTCTGCTCACCATTCTGATTTGTCTTGTTTCCACACGCTGCCAGTCCCGCTGTCATTACAAGAACTAACGAAATTGCAATTAACCGTTTTCTCATTTTCATCTGAAGCACCTCCTCTAAACACTGAATCCGCACATTCTAGGAATTGCAAGTGCAAGATCCGGAATATATGTTGTAAGAAATACAACCGGCACATAACCAAGAATTAAAAATGTCATAGTCGGTTTTAAGATTTCATGGAATTCCGCTTTTCCTATTCGCATTCCAAGGTAAAGAATACTTGCATATGGTGGTGTAACTCCTCCCATTGCCAGGTTTACGCCCATGATTGCCGCAAAATGTACCGGGCTGACTCCAAGCTGTGTCATGACTGGCATCAGAAGCGGTGCACAAATCAGGACTCCTGTTGTATCGTTTACAATCATTCCAACGAGGAAAAGGAAAATATCAATAATAAAAAGTAACAGATATTTGTTTGTTGTAATTCCCATCAGAAGGTCGAGCACCAGTGACGGAACTCTGTAAATAGTAAATACACGGCTAAGCATCAGACAACATACAATCATGACCATGATAGAACCAATTGTACTGGATGCTTCTTTTGTCATCTGAAGGAATCCTTTAATTGTACAGGCTTTATATACCCAGATTCCTACAGGAATCGCGTAAATTGCACTTACCGCTGCCGCTTCAGTTGCTGTGAATACACCACCATAAATACCACCAAGGATAATCAATGGCATAATCAGTGCCGGAATCGCCTTAAATGTCTTGGAACCTACATTTTTCAGATATTCATCGACTGGCTTTTTCTCCAGTACTTTTAAATCAAACTTTTTGCTCCAGATTACATGTATTACGATAAATAACGCCGTAATCAAAAGTCCAGGTCCTAATGTAGAAAGGAAACATGCAAGAATTGATGTCTCTGTAACCCATCCGAACATAATCATGACTACACTTGGCGGGATCAGAAGTCCAAGTACGGAAGATACTGTAACAAGTGCTGTCGCATAACCTCTTTCATATCCCTGTTCTTCCATTCTAGGAATCATGATAGGACCAGTTGCTGCAACTCCTGTAAATCCACTACCAGAAATCGCTCCCATAACTGCGCATACAACAATTGCTACTGTTCCAAGTCCGGATTTGATATGTCCGATAAATGAATCCGCACAATCTAGAAGCCGCTTGGCTATACCACTGCCGCCCATATACGTTCCGGCTAGAATAAATAGCGGGCTGGCAAGAAGAACGGTTCCGGTTGACTGGGAGAACACCCACACAAGCATTGTTTTCATGGATACATTTCCAAATGCACTTAAGAACATCAGCGCTCCCAAGAAACATACCGGAAGAGGAATACTCATCATAAGCAAAAATACAAGAAGTATTATATCCAGTAAAATAATAAGCAAAGCATTTTCCATCATAATCGCTACACCTCCTTCGTTCCTTCCACTTTTTTGTTATATGCTTTCAAATCTTTTGTAACCTGAATCACATCACGGATTGCATAAATCAGCATCAGCACAAAACCAACTGTCATTGCCAGGTTCGCGAAGAACATTGGTGCATATGTAATATCTGCCACTTTCCAAGTCGTCAGTGAATAATAAAAATAATAGAAAGACCAATAAGTAATCCATGCAAGTATTACTACGCAGATGATTCGTTTTACAAGGTTAAATATAAGCATTGAATGTTCTTTTTTAATATAAAGAGTTAAAATTCCACATTCAATATGGCTTTTTTCATAAGAAGCATTGGCTCCACCGAGCATATACAGCCAGATGATTGGAAATACCATAACTTCTTCTACTCCCATCAAAGATGATTTAAAAACATAACGCATAACAACTTCATAGCCGATCATAGCAAGAAGCAACAGCGCCATCACGATCGATAAACCATATTGGAAATTCACAAAGTATTTTGCAATCTTTGCAATTCCTTTTTTCTCATCCATAAACTACCTCCTTCATCCTTTATTGCCATGTTACTTTTGAAATGCATTTCATCATTCTTAAGATACGAATATAGTACATTTTTCTATTTATCGTGTCAATATTCGCAGTTTTTTTATAGATTTTCTATATCATTTCTTCACTTTCCCTTTATTTTCAGGATTTTTTTAGATTTTTATATTTTGTTAATTATCTAAATCATCATTTAACAATAATGATTTCTTCACAATAAGCGCGCTTGCATTTGAATTTACTCAAAATAAGTACTATAATCAATTGTGAAAAAAAACATAATCTTTGTAAAAATTTGATATTCTTTATATTTTCGGGAGGTTTTAAGTGAAAAACAGTATACAAAATCCAGAAAAAGGAATCGCACTGTATTATCAGGTCGAAAACTCGATTCGCAAAAAAATAGAAAACGGTGAATGGAAAGTCGGTCAGAAACTTCCGACAGAGCCAGAGCTCTGTCAGTTTTTCGGCGTCAGCCGCACAACCATCCGTCAGGCAGTCGACAGTCTTGTCTCTGCCGGTCTATTGGCAAAAAACAGGGCTCCGGTACATACGTTACCCAAGCCACAACAGCCAGAAACCACTTAAATTTTCAACCAAGCAATATTGTCTGCCAGTACATTTATTCTCCATTCCTGCAAAGCGATATGGAGCATTGTTACAAAAATCTTCTTCTGACCAATATCGCCCACATTACCATGCTGCACAAGCAGAGACTTCTTACCAAAGATGAGGCCCGTTCTCTTTTGCAGTTCATCATTCCGCTTATGGACATGCACCCACAGACAATCGGATATAATCCAGTAAATGAAGATTATCTATTAAATTTCGAAGAATATATTACTCGTAATCTCAGTGCAGAATTAAACGGCAAAATGCAAGTAGCACGCAGCCGCAACGACATGACTCCTACCATTCTTCGTATGAGTATCCGTGATGAGCTTCTTATACTCCTTGATCGTCTGCTTTATTTTATGCAACAGTTAAGAACTCTTGCCGAACAAAACCAAGGAAAAATATTTACCGGCTATACCCACTGCATGCCAGCCCAGCCTATTACACTGGATTTTTACTTTCTTGCCATAGCAGAAGCAGTAGACCGAGATTTTAATCGAATTCTTTCTGCCTATCCGACATTGAACCAATCTCCTCTTGGTTCCTGTGCACTGGCTGGAACTTCATTTTCTATCGACCGCGAATATACCGCTTCACTTCTTGGATTTGATGGTATTATCGTCAATGCCCTGGATGCAGTTGCATCCAGAGATTACTTACTAGAGCTTGCCTCCCATTTTTCTACTCTGGGTTCAACACTTTCACGGTTTGCGCAGGACCTTTATACCTGGTCATCCGCAGAATGCAGCTACCTCTCCATCTCTGATGCCTATTCCTGTTGCAGCAGCATTATGCCCCAAAAGAAAAATGCATTGTCTTTGGAACACATCCGAAGCAAAACATCTCATCTGACCAGCTCATATATGGATATACTTATGTGTTTAAAAGGCACCTCTTTCAGTCACTCTCGCGATCTGTTTGAATGCATGACACCATACTGGCAGATGACAAATGAATTAAGGGGAATTTTAGAACTATTTATTGGGACATTGGACAACATAACATTCCACTATGACCGCATGGAAGTTTTTACTGCACACAACGATTCTGTCCTTACTGACATTGCTGATTTTCTTGTTCAGAAAGATCACATTTCTTTCCGAAGCGCACACAACATCATTTCTAACATTTCTAAAAGCCGTAACGGAATTGCAGATGCTCCGATCAGCCTACGTATTTTGAACAATGCAAGTATAAAAATTTCCGGCAAAAAGACTTCCCTTACCCATGAGGAACTGATGAAACTTCAGTCTCCAATCGTATCTATCCAACGAAAACAAAGCTCCGGTTCACCATCATCCCAGGCATGTCAGACAATGCTGCAATCTGCACAGATTGCTTTACAAAAGGATACCGACCAGTTAAACACAATCCGAACATCATTGCGCGCTTCCAGAAATTACCGTCAAGAGCAGATTAATCAAATTTTAAACATAGATTAAATTCAAAAATTTGTCAGTGAAACATACTTTGTGTATTCGGTCAGAACCTTTTTTGTTATATAATTGACATTAAAGAAGTGAGTATCGGGCTTTCCCTGTACTCACTTCTTTTTATAATCTCTTGTATTACCTTTCTCTACTCTCATGCGAACATTTTCTATTGATTTTTTGTTGTCTCCCGCTCGATAAGCTTCACGTCAAATATATTTTTCTTCTCGTAAGGTTCCCCATTCACAGCTTTGAGAATAATCTCCGCCGCCAAGTGTCCCATCTCCCGGATCGGCTGATGTATAGTCGTCAGCTCTGGAATAAATAATTCGCCGAACCCGACATCATCGAATCCTACAAGCTGAACTTCCTGCGGTATTTTCTTTCCGTGTCTTGTGAACACCTTATATACCGACATTGCTACAATATCATTTCCCGCAACTACCCCGTCAACTTCCGGATACTTCTTAAGAATCTCTTCTGCTGCCCGAAGTCCACTCTCATAATTATAACGACAGTCCACACTCTGTTCTTTAAGATTATATTTTTTACACACATCCAGATAACCTTCGTATCGTCTGCGCCCGCTGGAATAACCGGTCGGCTCTTTCATACAGACAATATTCTTGCTGCCACATTTCACCAGATGCTCTGCTGCCAGACAGCCGCCTTTGTAGTTGTCCGCCTCAATTAATGCATTTTCTTTAAATCCATCAAGCTTGCGGTCAACAAGGACGACCGGTATCGGACAGTCCTCCAACACTTTCCCTGTCTCTGCGCAGTTCGTCATCACAACGATTCCATCTGCCCGGAGCTGATTGAACATCTGAATGTTTACAGCCTCCTTCTCTTCGTCTCCACCCGAACTGCAAAGAAGAATCCGGTATCCGTTCTGATATGCCGTATCTTCCACCGCTTTCGCAAGCTCACTAAAAAACGGGTTTTCAATATCCGGCACGATCATCCCGATCATCTTCGATGACTTCTTATATAAAGCTCTCGCCAGTTCATTTGGTTGAAATCCTGTCTCCTTAATCGCTGCCTCTACGCGTTTTTTCTTCTCTTCATTTACATTTGCAGTTCCATTCATCACACGTGACACCGTTGCCGGAGATACTCCGGCAAGCTTTGCCACTTCTCTTATGCTAGTCAATGATCCGTTCCCCTTAGTCTTACTTTGTAATTAATTCTACCTCGACTGGGATCTCTTTGTCTACTGTTTCTCCATTTAAAATCTTCTGAGCGGTCTCAACTGCTGTTGCACCCATAAGGTCCGGTTTCTGCGCTACAGTAGCTGCCATTTTTCATTGCCTACTGTGGACTCTTATTTTGAGCTTCTCTTCCATCTATAATGATCTTTCCAGAAATCTCGGCTGTCCAAATTTCAGTGCAAGATCAATTCTCTCTGTCTCGTCCGAGATCGGAAGTCCGCAGTCCTCGATACAGATTCGGTCTGTGTGCCCCATATAAGAAAGCACTCTTGAAATATCACTATTTAAATACCATGTCTTTTCATGTCTATGTCTATATCTCCTGTCATATTTTATGGATATTTACTTCATTTCCTTTTCAACTTCTTCTGCTGTCGGCATTCCTGTCTGTGCACCGAATTTCTCCGTGGAAAGGCTTGCCGCTACATTCGCATAAGTAAGAGCACTCTTCATATCATCACCTGCTGCAATTCTTACAGAAAATGCCCCATTCAGCGTATCTCCTGCTCCTGTCGTATCCACTACATTTGCTTTTCTTGCCGGTACTGTCAGCACTTCTCCATTTTTCAGGCATGTAGACACTCCTCGGGATCCCTGTGTAATCACAAGCTTCTCCGGATACTTCTTCAAAAGATCTTCTGTACTCAACTCGTCTCCAAAAATCAGCACTGCTTCATGCTCGTTCGGTGTCACATATGTAACTTTGTCAATGATACTCATCGGCACTTCCGCTGCCGGTGCCGGATTCAATATGACCGGAATATCTTTTCGTAACAAAACTCTGCAATATAATGAACTGTCTCAAGCGGAATCTCATGCTGAAGAACTACCATGTCATATTTCACCAGTTCATCTTTGATTCCATCCACATAAGCCTTATCAACCTTTCCGTTTGCACCTGGGACAACAATAATTGTGTTGTCATTGTCTCCGACCGTAATCATCGCAATTCCTGTCGGCACACCTTCTAAAACCTGGATATGCTCTGTCTTTACGCCAACCTTGTTCAGATTATCTAGCATTCTGCGTCCATTGTCATCATCACCAACACAGCCGAATATCTCAACTTCAGCACCAAGCTTTGCCATAGCAACAGCCTGGTTTGCGCCTTTTCCACCTGGAATATAGCTTAAACTATCGCCCATCAATGTCTCACCCTTAAGTGGAATTCTCTCCGCTATTACGGTCATGTCCGTGTTGATACTTCCTACAACTGCCAGTTTCATAACTCCTTCTCTCCTTTTCTTGTCTTTTTATTTATTCATGTCTTTTTCTCTTCTGTTTGTGAAACGCATTTCTGAAACCCGTTTCATTTATTTATATTATAGTAACAAAAAATACCGCCGTCAATTACGTTTGGTAATTTCAGCGGTATTGCATATTTTCTGCAAAATGTTTTTATGCAACTTGCATATTTTTTTATTATTTTTCTTCTTGAGATGTTTTTATATACTCTTCTACTTCAGAATATATTGTTTCTGCTTCCTGATGTGACACATTTAATTCATCACTGATTTGATTGATAATCTGTTCTTTCTCTGCATGATACTTTTGAGCGGTCTTAACTATTCCAATCGCAATTCCATTTTCCCGACTTTCTTCTCGTTCCATCCTCATATGTTTTTCTTCATCATACTCAAATATGCTCACTCTTAACACCTCTGCTCTATTCTTCCTTAAAAACTCTGCAAGAATACCTTTTTTGATACATTCGTCAATTGCTTTTTCCACTGCTTCCGGGAATGGTATTTGCTGCTGATATTTGCGAACTGCATCCACAAATTTCACATATTGATATAATGTCGGACTTTTTTTCTACCATTTCCTCATTATATCCAGGATTTATATTTATGAATCGGATCCTCAGTTCTAAATCCAATTCTTCAGATTTACTTTCATAAGCATCTGATAAACGCAAAACACTCTGTTCCGGCATCTTGTCTGTTCCATTATAGAATACTACAAATCTTGGTTCTGGTATCTTAATCAACTTCCGTCCATACAGATTATCCCCAAATACATACGCCATATAAACGCAAGCCACATATGCCAGATTCCGTAATGGCATGTTAGGATTCGGCGTTGATTGATGTTCATATAAAACCAGCTGTGTTCCCAATATAAATGACACATCATTCTTCATACCTAAATAAACTGCATTTTCCAACGTTGTTATAATCAGTTCGTCTGGATTATCGTACGAAGTTCCATTCATAGCGTTGTAAACTTCCAGTGCTACTTTGGGTTCCTTCAGCAACATTCGGAACACCCGGTCTTTGTACTCGCGATTTGGATATCCAAATACTTGTGCCATTTTCTTAAAGGCTTTTTCCATATTTTGTGAGATTCTTCTGTTATCCGTTTTTCTGTCCCTTACTGCCTTCATACTTTTTGTCATTCAGTATCCTCCTTCTTCTGTGTTCGAAAGGACTCTCCTCCTGACTGTTTCTAAGTTTTCTAAGAATCCCTTCTGCTTGTTCATCGTGGTAATTCAAGCATTGAAAATTCCTAGAAAATATATTGAAAATAGAAATGGTACAAACCTTCAAGATCTTGGAAATATAATGCTTGAAAAGATTGTACCATAGTTGATATATCATGTCTAGATATTTTTTACAAATTAATATAGTCGGAATTGTAGCTAGACTTTGTATTTATAAATCTCCAGAAAAGCAAAAAAATTCCCCTGAATTGCACAAAAAAGACCGTCCCTTTTGGAACGGCCTTTAAAAATCTGAAATTTGAAATTATTTAAGGTTAACCTCTGCACCCTCAGCCTCAAGTTTAGCTTTGATGTCCTCAGCCTCTGCTTTGGAAGCACCCTCTTTAACTACCTTTGGAGCTCCGTCTACTAACTCTTTAGCTTCTTTCAGTCCAAGACCTGTGATCTCACGAACTGCTTTGATAACTTTAACTTTAGCTGCACCAGCGGATACAAGCTCTACGTCGAACTCATCTTTCTCCTCTGCTGCTCCACCCTCTGCTCCAGCTGCTGCTACTACAACACCTGCCGCTGCGGATACGCCAAATTCTTCTTCACAAGCTTTTACAAGATCATTTAACTCTAATACAGATAACTCTTTGATAGCATCGATAAATTCTGCTGTTGTTAACTTTGCCATTTTATTTTCCTCCATTTTTAACATTTTTATTATGAAATAGTTTTATGTCCGTCTCTGTGAGATCAGACAGGGGCGAGTATTATCTACTCTTACTCCTCTGTTGCAGCTTCTTCTGCTGCTGGAGCTGCTTCACAAGCCTCAGCTCCACCCTGCTCTGCGATCTGATTAAGTACACGAGCAAGATTTGTGATAGGTGACTGTAAGCTTCCAAGCAATTTGGAAATAAGTACGTCTCTTGATGGAATCTTAGCTAACTCGTTAAGAGCGTTCACATCATAAAGAGTGCCTTCTACAACACCTGCTTTTAACTCAAGAGCCTTAGCATCTTTTGCGAAATTGCAAATGATTCTTGCCGGAGCTGTTGCATCGTCTTTAGAAATTGCGATAGCGCTTGGTCCTTCCAAGTGCTCATCTAAAGCAGCGAAATCAGTTCCTTCAAAAGCTCTCTTCATCATTGTGTTCTTACAAACTTTGTAGATTACACCTGCTTCTCTGAGCTGTTTACGAAGAGCTGTGTCCTCAGCAACAGTCAGTCCACGGTAGTCAACTAATACAACACTTGCTGCATCTTTGATGTCCTCTGCAATAGCCTGTACTACTGGTTGTTTTAATTCAACTTTTGCCACGAATGGTGCACCTCCTTATTAGATTTTGGGTTATACACCGCCGATAGATATAAAATAAAACCTCTATATCCTAAGACAATAGAGGTTTGCAAATCATACATTTTGTATCGATCATCCCTCGGTAGGCGTCCTTGTATTCTGACCTTACGTGCATCGCACACCTACTGTCTTCGGCAGTCCTTGAATAGATTATCATACACTCTTGCGTTTGTCAACTATTTTTTCGTATTAAATATCCTTTTTTGGTTATTTTTTCACACCAAAAAAGCTCCCCAGAAAGATTTCTCTTTCTGGGGAGTCCATATTTCTGTATGAATTCAGAAATGCTTATGCCAGCTTCATTGGGTTGATCTTTACACCAGGTCCCATTGTAGAAGTAAGAGTTACAGTCTTAAGGTACTGTCCTTTTACTGCTGCCGGTTTAGCTTTATTGATTGCATCGATCAGCGTCTGGAAGTTGTCTGCAAGCTGCTCTTCGGTAAAGGAAGCTTTACCTACTGGTACATGGATAATGTTTGTCTTGTCAAGTCTGTACTCAATCTTACCAGCTTTGATATCCTGGATTGCTTTTGTAACGTCCATTGTTACTGTACCAGCCTTCGGGTTAGGCATGAGACCTTTAGGTCCAAGTACACGTCCGAGACGTCCAACAACGCCCATCATATCTGGTGTAGCTACAACTACGTCGAATTCGAACCAGTTCTCGTTCTGGATCTTTGGAATGAGCTCGTCTCCGCCTACGAAATCTGCTCCAGCAGCTTTAGCTTCCTCAGCTTTAGCGTCTTTAGCAAATACAAGGATACGAACCTTTTTACCTGTTCCGTGTGGCAGTACAACTGCTCCACGAATCTGCTGGTCAGCGTGACGTCCGTCACAACCTGTTCTGATATGAGCCTCGATTGTCTCATCAAATTTTGCTACTGCAGTTTTTTTAACCAATGCTACTGCGTCTGCTACATCATAGAGTGTTCCTCTGTCGATAGCTTTTGCAGCCTCAACGTATTTCTTTCCTCTTTTCATTATAAATAACCTCCTAGTGGTAATGTCGGGATAACCCTCCCACATCCATTTACTTCAGTTTCATCATTATCAAGGAAATTCTTTTCGTCAGGTTCGTCCGCGCGCACACCGCGCTTGGCCTCGCCCGTCTTAAAGAACAACCAGGGACTAGTCTACTACAGTTACTCCCATAGAACGGCATGTTCCAGCGATCATGCTGGCAGCTGCCTCTACAGTTGCTGCGTTCAGGTCTGGCATTTTTGTCTTAGCGATCTCCTCTACCTGAGCTTTTGTGATTGTAGCAACTTTATTCTTATTCGGAACACCAGATCCTGATTTGATGTTGCATGCTTTCTTGATCAGAACTGCTGCCGGTGGTGTCTTTGTGATGAAGCTAAAGCTTCTATCGTTGTAAACTGTGATAACTACAGGGATGATCATATCTCCCTGATCTGCTGTCTTAGCGTTGAACTGCTTTGTGAATTCAACGATGTTTACACCGTGCTGTCCAAGAGCTGGTCCAACCGGTGGTGCCGGAGTTGCTTTGCCGGCAGGAATCTGTAATTTAATATAACCTTCTACTTTTTTTGCCATTTCAATTACCTCCTTGTGGTAATGGCGGAACCATACGGCCCCTCCCACGTTTCGTATTTACGTTACACTCGTTTAATTTCTGCGAAACTAATTTCAACCGGTGTTTCGCGACCGAACAGCTCAACATTGATTGTAACACTCTGCTTCTGCGCGTTCATAGCCTGGATCACTCCGACTGTATCTGCCCACGCACCGGCAACAACCTGTACGGTGTCACCGACTTCAAAGTCTACTACAATGTTGTCCTGCTGAATTCCAAGTGGTGCCATCTCTGCATCTGTAAGCGGTACCGGCTTAGATCCCGGACCTACAAATCCTGTCACACCTCTTGTGTTACGCACAACATACCAGGTATCATCATTCATAATCATATGAATCAATACATATCCCGGAAACATCTTCTTCTGAGATACCTTCTGCACTCCGTTCTTAAGTTCAACAACGTCCTGCAGCGGAACTCTGACTTCAAGGATCTGATCCTCCAGATGTCTGTTCTCAACCGACTTATCAATGTTGGCTTTTACTTTGTTCTCATACCCGGAATAGGTATGAACTACATACCATTTTGCTTCTGACATAAACTCACCTTTCCTGCTCGTTAGTGTCTAGCCCAGATTGACCAGAATGTCAATTCCATGCTGAGCCAGGAAATCAACTAATGCGATGATTGCTCCCAGCACTACGGATACGGAAACTACTGCCGCCGTCTCTTTTACAAGTGTCTGCTTGTCTGGCCAAATGATTTTCTTAAACTCTGCGTCAAGACCTTTGAACCAGTTCTTCTTCTGAGTCTTTTGAGATTTCTCACTCATGACGTACACACTCCTTTACGACTATTTTGTCTCCTTATGCAATGTGTGTGACTTACAGAACTTGCAGTACTTCTTAGTCTCCATGCGCTCAGGATGAGTTTTCTTATCCTTAGTCATGTTGTAGTTACGCTGCTTGCATTCTGTACATTCTAATGTGATTCTTGTACGCACAACTTCCACCTCGCTTTATATTTCTTTGTTAACTTGTTGCTTGGTAGCTTGCGAGGCTACCTAGTTTTTAGGCATAAAAAAAAGACCTACTTCCATTCGCTAGGATAGTGTACCATACTGCGAGATAAAAAGCAAGCCTTTTTTCTTTTGACATTTCGTACCCGTTAAATAAAAAAGTAAATTCCACATTGGGCTGAATCTAGTCTTACACTCTATTCTATGATCCCAAGCAGCCAGTCTCTTGCATTTATACGTCGGATTCCATCGTACTGCTCTTCCGGCTCTTCATCCATCGTCAGAATCATTTTCGGATAGTGATCCCGGATTGCCTGAAGCGGGCGCAATTCTCTCTGTAATGTTTTTTCATCATGTACGGATAACGCGACCTGATAATAAATCATTTCCTGACTTTTCTGTGCCACAAAGTCCACTTCAAATGTATCGATCTTGCCAACATAAACTTCATAGCCACGCCGCAATAGTTCCAGATACACAATATTTTCCAGAATATGTCCTGCATCTACCTGTCTGTTTCCCAACAGCATATACCGCAGGCCGATATCTACGACATAATATTTTTTCGAGCGTTTTTAAATATTGCTTTCCTTTTATATTATAGCGCTTTGCCTGATAAATAATATAGCTTTCACTGAAGGCTTCCAGATATTTTTCTACCATTCTCGTATCAATCTTTCTGCCCTCTGAAGTCATCGTATCTGCAATCTTTTTGGACGACAATGGATTCCCGATATTGTCAAATACAAAGCGCAGCACGCTTTTTAGCATCATCGTATCTGTTACTTTCTTCCTGCTGACAATATCCTTCACAACAATCGTATTGTAAATACCTTCCAGATATTCCCGGATCTGCTCCGGCTGATTTTTCAGCTCCAGCGTATACGGAAATGAACTGTTCTGCAAATATTCCGCATATTTGATTCCTCTGTCATTCATACTTCCCGTACTCTCCACATATTCCTTGAACGACAGTGGAAGCATCTCAATCTGCACATATCTGCCTGAAATCATGGTCGCAATTTCACTGGACAACATATACGCATTAGAACCGGTCACATAAATATCTACATACTCCTTTATATACAAGCTGTCCAGTACCTTCGGAAAATTTTCGACATTCTGTATCTCATCCAAAAAAATATATGTCATTTTTCCTTCTATCAATCGTTCTTTCAAATAGGCATATAGCTTTTTATAATCCGTCAATTCTTCATAATCTAAATCTTCAAAATTAATCGCGATTATCTGGTTTTCGTCGATTCCCTGATTTTTCAAATAATTCTGATATATTTTCAAAAGCATAGACTTTCCACAGCGGCGTACCCCGGTCACAATTTTTATGATTCGCTTATCCTTCCACGAAATCAATTTATCCAGATATTCTTTTCTTTCTATAATCATGATATCACCTCTTTTTTACATTATAATGTATCTTTTATTTAAAAATCAATACTTTTTACTATAAATGGTAAAAACTTTTTATTTCGCATTAGTTTTTGCCATTCTTTGCTATTTGCGAAACAATATTTTATTTTCTTCCTATTATATGTTGTAAATATTTTTCTATGCAAAAGCCCCTGTAAGATTTTCTCGTTCTTACAGGGGCTCTATCTTCTTATTATATGATGTTGGGGCAAAAACCCCAACTATGATGCCTGCGGATTGTTCCGTGCTTTGCACTCCCACACCTCGCAGCAAGAATGCCTCGGCATTCTTGAATTATCTTATTTTGCTCCAAGCAGTTTCTCTACGCTGACAAGTTTTACACTGAGTACAAAGATTTCTGATGCCTGTGCAAGTTCCTCAACTGTCGGGAAGGAAGGTGCAATACGGATATTGCTGTCTTTTGGATCTTTTCCGTATGGGAATGTTGCTCCGGCGCCCGTCATGATCAGGCCAGCTTCTTTTGCTTTTGCCACAATTGCCTTTGCGCAGCCATCCATTGAATCAAAAGAAATAAAATATCCACCAAGCGGCTTTGTCCATGTTCCGATTCCAAGTCCGCCAATTTCTTTCTCCAGAACATCTTCAACCTTTTCGAATTTCGGACGAAGGATAGCAGCATGTTTTCTCATATGTTCATACATTCCTGGCATATCTTTAAAGAATCTTACATGGCGGAGCTGGTTCAGCTTGTCATGTCCAATCGTCTGGAACTTCATAAAGTTCTTAGCATCTTCGATATTCGCTCTGGATGCAGCAAGTGCTGCAATTCCGGATCCAGGGAAAGAAACCTTAGATGTGGAAATAAATTTGAATACCATATCCGGATTTCCTGCTTTAACACATTCATTTAACAGTTCAAGGATAACGTCTCTCTTGTCATCATACAGATGATGGATGGAATATGCATTATCCCAGAAGATACGGAAGTCTTTTGCTGCCGGTTTCAAGTGTGCAAATCTTCTGACTGTCTCATCAGAGTAAGATACACCTGTCGGGTTAGAATACTTCGGTACGCACCAGATTCCTTTGATTGCAGGATCTTCTGCCACCAATTTCTCTACCATATCCATATCCGGACCTGTCGGAAGAAGCGGTACATTGATCATTTCAATTCCAAAATACTCTGTAATCGCAAAATGTCTGTCGTATCCCGGAACCGGACATAAGAATTTTACTTTATCTAATTTGCACCATGGTGTGTTTCCCATGATACCATGAGTCATAGCTCTTGATACTGTATCGAACATTACATTCAGGCTGGAGTTTCCGTAGATCAGAATATTTCTCTCTGGTACTTCTGACATATCTGCCAGTAATTTTCTTGCCTCTGTAATTCCATCCAGAACACCGTAGTTACGGCAGTCTACTCCATCAGAGCTTACCAGGTCACTGTCCCCATTCAGCACGTCCATCAGACCATTACTCAGATCCAGCTGTGCTTTTGACGGTTTACCACGGGACATATCCAAATGTATTCCTTTTGCTTTCACTTCTTCGAATTGTTTCTCTAACTGACCTTTTAACTTTTTCAGCTCTTCTTTCGTCAACTTGCTATACGGTTTCATACGGCATTCCTCCTGCTTTTTATGTTATCTTTTTCGCTATATGCTATTTTACCAAAATTTGAAGAAATTACAACATAAACTTGCATTTTCTACTAATTTTATAAAGAAAATGCTTATTTTTTCGTCTCCATATGCATTTCGCCGATATCATTCCGTCATTTAAAGTAACCTTCACACATTTTACAACTAAGAAGACAGCCATCCTGCGCCTCAGCGCAAAACGACTGTCTTCTTAAATTTATAACCATTCTTATTATAGATGCACTCTCAAATTCTCATCTTTAGGCAGACATATTTGCAATGTTTTACTCTGCTGCCTCTTCTCCGGCATAAGCTGCAAATACAGACTCGATACTGCTGTCGCAGGATTTCTGATTAGCCTCTTTACCAATGTAGAATCTTGTCTCTGGATCCTGCGTATATGTCAGCTCAGCCCATGCTTTGATCGGTGCTGTGAATCCATCAACATCTTTCGCATCTTTGTTGAATGCGAACAGGAATGGCTCCTGGATCAGTGCTGTACCGTCAGACATAGAATGTGCAACTTCAAGGTTTGTAAGCGCACCCTTTACAAGGTCTGTGTACATCAGATTCACGATTGCATTTTCATCAAGGATATTCATAGACTGCTTGTATCCCCAACGTCCTGTTGTCACATCTCCGTCCACCTGTGGATCATACAGATATACGCGGACGTTATTCTTTACTGCATAGTCATTCACTCTTGAGATAACGGCACGTGTTTTCTCATCTCCGGCGCCGCCGATCATAACCATTGCATTTCCGTCTTCATTCAGAAGCCATTTCAGCTGTCTGTATGTTACCGGATATACATTGATCTGCTGGTCTGCTGAGAAGATCTCGCTTCCATAGCTGTTAAATACATCGCGCAAGTGATCTGTTTTTGAATATGTAGAAAATTCAATATTGTTATTTTTGATAAAATCGAACATCTCTTTTACACTTGCATCATACTCATCTGTAATATAATCACGAATCTGGTTGCCATTCTCATCAAGAACCGGATTTCCGTCATCATCGAATCTCTTTGTGTAGATTCCCTTTGAATCACGCTCAACCATTTTCTCAAATGCATACATGATCGGGCATGAAGTGCTTCCGTTTCCAGAGTTGCTGTAATCTACTTTGTTATCTTTGTTGTATACAAATACGATCGGCTGCTGAAGTCTTCCAACCGTAACCTCTTTGCCATCTGCATTTGTATAAGAAAGAGCTGTTGCATGTGTAGATGGATACTCTACCCAGTCATCTAAGTTTGTCAGATATCTGGAAACCATCTCACCATACATATAATTCAGCTTTGTCCCCGGTGTTGTCTTCTCATTAGACATACGAACAAATAAAGATCCATCATCACCATTGTTGATGTTAAAGTCATAAGAGTATACTGTATCAATACCATACTCTTTTGCATATTTGTTGATAAATGGGCTCATTGCACGGCTGTTGTGGCACCATGATCCGCTAAGCTGAATCATGTAGTTTCCTTCACTGCCAAGAATGTCGATGAGCTGATCGTACGTAATATCCTGGAATACGATATCTTTGTCTTCAAATGTATCGATTCCGTCCTGACGATCTTCGTCAGCTCTTGAATGTGCATTAAAATCTCCATATGCATATTCTTTTTCAAAATCATAATCTGTAGAAGAAAGGTCTGTCTGGCTCTCAAGCTTATCAGCCTTATCAGCTTTGTTTTCTGTCGTTGCCTGGCTGCTTCCACATCCTGTTATCATTCCGACTGTCATTACCGCAGCAAGAACAGCCGAGATCATTTTTCTTTTCATCATTAAATCTCCTCTCTGTCTTCCTAGCACATCGGAACGGATACTTCTTCATCAGATCCGCCTGATCCACCTGTTGAAGTATATTCTTTTTCCAGTTCTGTGAGGTCTGCGTAGTTTGGTACCATACTTGTCTGATCAGCACTCAGATAGCTGTCTACGACTTCGCGTGCCTCTGTTACAAATTTCTTAATATCATCAGAAGTATATCCTTCCGGTACTTTTCTTGCATCTGCAACACTGGCAGCTTTGATTGCCAGACGTGCATACTCAATTTTAGCAGCATCGAAATTTTTCATATCTTCTTTATTTACTTTTTCCTGCAGATCCAGGTTCTTGTCCAGTGCATTGTAATACTCTACTGCACGGTCAATTTTTGACTTACATTCATCTGTGTAAGCCACCTCTCCAATTTCTTCAATAGCTTCGTTCGTTCTTGTAACAGAAGCTTTTGCTGAGAATGCTGAGAGGCCAAGACATACAACTGCAGCTACGATTAATGCGATGGTTGATTTTTTCATGATTTACGCCTCTCCTTTCTCTAATTTCTCGTCCTCTTTTGCAAATACTTCGTCATTCAGAAGTCCATTCTGACGAGCTACAACTGCTGCACATACGCTGGCATCTGTAACATTTGTAAGAGTACGTACCATGTCTGTAATGTTGTTGATTGGAATCAGAAGTACTACTGCTGCGATTGGCAGATTCACTGCGCTGAACAGAGATACTGCTGTGATAACTCCAACTCCCGGCATTCCGGCGCTTCCAAGGGAAAGTACCAGACACATAAAGCACATAACAAGGTACTGGCTTACTCCCCAGCTCTGTCCTGTTGCATTAAGATAAAACATTGCAAGAAGAATTGGCCATACACATGTACATCCTGCCATACCGATTGTTGTTCCAAGAGGTGCTGTAAAGTTTGCGACCTCCTCATCAACACCAACTTTACGGATCAGTCTGTCGATTGTGATTGGCATTGTTCCAACACTACTTGTTGTTGTAAATGCTGTTGCCTGTGCGTCAAATGTTTTCTTAAAGAACTTCAGCGGATTGACCTTGGCAAATGATTTCAAGATTACCGCATTGACAACATATGACTGGATAAGACATGCAACAAACACCATCACAACAAGAAGTACGAGCTGTACCAGCGCCTCTTTATCGCTTAAGAGCTGACTTGCAGAGCATGCTGTCAGGCAAAGCACTGCGTATGGTGTAAGATCAATCACATATGCAAGAATGTTGAAAATGACCTTTTTAACTGCCTCAATCAGTTTCTTGATCACAAGAACTTTATCTTCCCCCTCTTCTGAAGAAATGCTTACATAAGCAACT
>ENA-OPZZ01000375-OPZZ01000375.1-human-gut-metagenome-genome-assembly--contig:-NODE-375-length-35619-cov-6.082836_pt1 | contig 35619 bp, 44 predicted proteins | sample MGYA00242487_ERZ504511 | MGnify/ENA primary metagenome ERZ504511 (study PRJEB26092, sample SAMD00036241) | human gut metagenome | host: Homo sapiens | study: EMG produced TPA metagenomics assembly of... | reverse complement strand
CCAGAACGCCAAGTGCCTGCGCAGTGCCGCCCTCTCCAAGATAATCCGCTAAATGATGTAATCTTGGCACCTTCTTAATCAAAGATAAGAGACCATCTCTTTTTCTGTCCATTGACTACAGAATCTTTGAGAGTGATAGTATCGAAAAATCCGATGAGCGTACTGTTAGTAGGCCTCTTTCCCGTTTTCTGCTCATATGATTCAGCCAGATACATGATCAAGGACTTAAACATATCTTTTGGAGCATTGGTAAAAAACGGCTGGACCGTATTTTTATGCTTAGAGAACATGACATCACACAGTTCAACCAAAGTTTTCTCAGAATCATTTGAGGAATCCATCTCCGTAAAGATATTCCAAATACACTCAGGATTGCTCGCATTATAATCAAGAAGAAGATCGCCTTTTTCAGGATGATAGAATTCGTCGATCATCTCTCTTTTAGTTGCAAATATCACTGCTGCATCTTGTACTCTCATACTGTCAAATATTCGTGGCATTATCTCATTGCGTAACAAATACGACTTGCCACTTGATACTTGTCCAATCAAAAGTGTCGGTTTTTCAAGAACAGAATCATCAATTGTAAAACCATCAGCTAACCGAATCACCGGTGCCTTGCTGTTCTTCTCCACACTGGGTCTTTCCTGTAATGTAATCTCACCATTAGGCATCTGTAACATATCGTATCCCCCTTAATCATTTATCATTATCACAAGAATCTTCTCTGCGATTTCTTTTGCTGTCTGGTTTCCATATAATCTGTAACCGTTCCATGTTCCCCGGCTGTCATTACTCCCTGTGCAATGCTTGATACCAACGCCATTCCACATAACAAGGTTCCGGGTATAGTCATCCAGAAGATATCCGACCTTGTCTACATCGAAAGGAGTCTTGACACTTCCATACGGAATAAAATAGCATTTACATTCCGGCAGCCATGGCAGCCAAAGTTGTAACCATACTTTTTTCTCTTTGAGCGCATATTCGTTATCCAACACCGAACTCAGAATGCGCACATCCACATCCTGTTCATGGATGAGACGAACTGCTTCTATCAGATTCAACTCCGGTTTTCTTGAAAGAAAAAAGCCCTCGGAAGATACCTCTTTCAAGGATACATCCTCCCATTTTGCCAGTACTCCATCCATATCAACATATAGAGTCTTATTCTCCAAGCTCATCATCATCACCACCACCTTCACCGGAACTGTCTTCCACTGCAGATTCACTTTCTCCTTCCGATTCACCTGAAGACATCTCATCTCCTCCTGCCATTTCACTTTCAGTAGTTTCCGCATCCAAAAATGAAACATCAAAATCTGTATGCTCCCATCCACTGCCAAGTCTGTCGTCTACAGCACCCTCTGCACCGCATAACTCATTGGCAATATCTCTTTGCTCATCTGTCATGCCTGCATTTTGAGATGGATCGATAGTCTGATCTGCCTGATTCGCGGTGTCATTCCAAGACTGCTGAAAATCATGGCTGACATTCTGAAAAGAGATATGCTGCTCATCGGTTTCTCCAGTTGTATTATTCTGGACCCCAACATTGATCATTGTTGCGTCGGGGCGTTCTCCTACACTATTGTAGTTGGCAACGCTTATTAACACGGTATTGTTAGGATTTGCTGCAAGTTCAGCGATGTTTCTCTCCACGTTCGCCTGATCTTTCTGGTTAACATTTGCTGCCTGAGCATCCAGATTAGAGGGATCATTTCTGCCGCCAAATCTGTCTGCTATCAAATGTCCACCCTGATCTCCTGGCAGCCGGTCAGCCCCTCCTGCATTTCTCTGAGCAGCAAGGTCACGGTCACTCGTCGATCCATTCGCCACAACACCTGATGCACTTTTTCCATCGTGATTCTGAGAGTAAGTGTATTCTCCAGGGGTACCACTGTAATCCATAGCCATATCTCGTTATCCTCCTTATCCTCTTAAGTCAATGTATCCTTCAAATGTTTCACTCTGCACCAGACATACCCCCTGTTGCATATCATGAATCTCTTCTTTGCGATACTGAGGTTCCCAGACTGGTACATGCTGCACATAATGGTCTACTCGATTCGTATTAAAAAGCTGATCCAGCACTCTGTTGTTGGCAATTCTTCTATCCCTGTCACAGGCGTAGGAATTTCTTACTACTGGGATTTGTCCAAACCTTTTAGCAGATATTTCTTCGCAGCTCTCCATACGAGAATGTGCTGTATATATGTATCTGTGAAAATATTCATTTATCTTTTCACTCCAGTCATTTGTATGCCCGGAGAAAAAGTCTTTGGCAAATAAGTTGAAGCTGATATTAGTTGATGAAACATTTAACAACTGAAGCAATTCATCTCCATACTTCTTATATCCTTCAAGAACTAAAAGACTCACCCGTTTTCCACTTCTTATCGCTTCCAAGATATCCCATCCAATCATCTCAAACAGAAGTTCCTTTACATCATTTCTCATGTCTGATTTGATGATGAAGCAAAGACGTTCTCCGTTATTAAGTGCAGCAATAGATTTAGAACGCTCACTTTTCAGACCGAAGCACCGTGTTAATCGATTCATAATTCGCTTTAAGTGAATACGTCCATTAGAGCAGTCTGAATAATCTGCAATCCAGTCCCCATATTCTTCAGGTGTAATCACCCCGTTAGCAACTGCATCATTCAGTGTTCGCTCAACGGAAGATGCCCGCAGATACTTCTGCAGAACAGCTTCATCTCTGACACCATTCGAAGCACCTAACTCACTCTCAAGATTCATCAGAAAATCAATATAAGCCATTACATCATCTGCTTTGTCCTGTTCAATCTGACACTTTCCAAGGATTTCTTCCATTCTTTCCTTCATATCAACATCTCTCCCAGAAAAAGCAGGGAAATACCGATAGGCATAAGAAGGCAGATAACCTCTGTTTTTTGCATCAGATTCGACAATCTGAGAAACAGTTGGAACCATATCCTCCGAAGCAATTACCACCTGAATCAACTGATTCGATACAGCTTGGTTGAGCAATCCTTTAAAAAGCTTTGCCGTCACCATAGTGTCATCTCCTGAACACATCCAGCCGCTGGTGTCTATATTTATCAAATTAGCAAGTTCGTTCACTACATTCACCTCATTCCTGTTGCAACTCACATGATTACTATAACCAATCCCCAAAGACTCTTCCGTCTCATATCGGTATAAATAGTTGGTATGTTACCTGCTACATGGTCATTTTTCTGATATATTCTGGAGAGCAATTACATATAAGATTTTCAGTAATCTCCTCACAGAGAATCCTATCCTCCAAGTTCGTCATCCCCCAATGAAATAACGGATCGCGCCTACAAATCGCATCTGTAACATCGATGTAAAACCATCCGCCTCTTAGATAAACCATGTTCCATGCATGTCCTTCTCCATTTCGAGTCCCCCGTACATACCTGCAAGGAATCCCAAGTTCTTTGAAGATCGTGCACACGGCTAACGAGATTCCCATACAAACAGCAGTATTATTTACTATTGCACCGTAGCTCGTATACTCCACCCCAGGTGAAGAATTGCTTCTCCCATATTGCCAGTGCGATACACAATAACGAACTACCTCATAGGCCTTTTTCCAATCTTCAACTCCATGAAGTCTTGCGTTCTTTACAATTTCATCAATCTTTAGAGTGATCTCTCTATTTCGATTCCTCCATTCCCTATAGGAGCAAGAATAACAGAACCGTATAATCTGGGCCATATAATCACAGCCATCAATGCGTTTTATTTCCGAATTCACACCTGCCACATAACAATTCAGAAACTGTGGTAACTCCAACACACCTTTGTTCGCATTTTGGATCATATCGTACATATATGTTGGATATACAATAACGAATTCACGCCTATGCAGACAGGCCGCATGGTAGGCTGCATTGTGAAACTCGGAGATTGATTCTACTCTTGAGATAGATGATGGAATGAAATCTGTGTAAGAAACATGTGCTACCAAACTCGACCACATTCCATAATGCTCAGTTCGAACCTGAAGACTAGACACACAAAGAATTAAACGAGGATCTGCCTTGCACACTGCCTGCAAAACAGCTCCCGCCATTAAAACCTCCGGCATTACATTTACAGTAATGACCGCTTCTTTTTTCTCATCCATCTTTGCAGCTAGTATTTCAACTGCTTCCTCAATGGTCTTACAAATCATCTGGCACTTGCCCCCTTACACAAGGAAATAATCTAAAAGAGCGAATACAAGCATAAATGTCATATTCGTCATCAGCAGCTTACGAATTTCAGCAATGTCAAAACGCCCGTTTTTAATAAATGCGTTTGCAACCACCGCAGCAATAAACAAAATCAGGGTGATAAAAGCAAACAGATAGGAATATGCTGCCAGTGCAATAAAGCCACGTTCAAGAATCTTATTGATCATTTGTCTTTCCTCCATGTGTGAATACTCTCGTTAGTTGATTTGAAATCGTTTCCGTTCTTGATCCCATTTGTTCAAGATCACGAACTGCAAAGTGTACGTCGGTATTGATTTCTGCATGCACCTGTGGAACAGTAAACTCAGTGCGAACACTCGGATGCTCTTTGAGGCAGAAAGCAGTCATCAGAATTAATGCCACAGCTGTCAGGGCAATTCTTAATGTTCTTGCCGTTTTTCGCGTCCAGCAAATCAGATTACGCAGCAGCGGGCTTACCGGGTGATATCGCGGTTTATTATCCCGAGCAATATACTGCGCCTCATCGAAGTCTCCTGCCATGCATTTTGCTTTGAACTTCTCTTCATAGCAGGTGTCACAGACAAACAGCATACTGTCAACATTACCACTTCTATACTGGATATAATATCCATTCTGAGTAAAGCAACCGCAACCAGGCTGCTTACACTCTTCCATCGTGGCCAGCTTAACCTTTTTGGCTATATAACGACTCATGCAAGAATCACCCCGATTTCATCGGCCTGGCTATGCTTATCCTTCACAGCAATCTGAATCTCGCTGTTTCCTCCAATAATCATATAGACAATATCCATCAACATATCATCGAGTGTTTTATTATCCAGAAGATTGAAGTCAGGTGCACCACTCGGACTGGTTCTGAAAAGCCCCACAATTGCCAAACCTTCAGTTTTCGACATCTTTCTAAGGCTCATCACATCTTCCTTGGTAAAGAAATTTGCGGTTCCTTTTCCAGTCTGAATACTGTCAACGAGCTTCTCGACCACAATTCTGTACCCAACATCGGTATTTTCCCTCTTTCCCATGAGATATCCTGCATGAAAACCAGGTTTCTTACCTTCCGGTACAAGCTGATCAACAATACTCTTTCGAGTTTCAACAATCTTTGCCGCCAGCGGATACTCTCCGCTTCCATTTGCCTGGTAACAATCTTCGCATACAAATCTGGCCATGCTGCTATCACGGAGGATATAACCATTCTGTGCAAAGCAGTGGCAGGAAGTACATTCCTGATGTTCCGGTAAATGTGTAATCATTGCAATTTTTCTACTCATCTCTATAGACCTCTCTTTCACTTCATGCTTGCTTTCTGCTGTTTACAAAATGATTATATAAAAATATAGCGTCTCTCTCCTTTTCGTATCGGAAGAAAAAGTTATTGCTTTTTCGATACTTCAGGTATTCTTATTCATTTCCAATGCCTTCGGAATCGACATTGGTCTCCAATGCATTGTCCATTTCCTGAGTATCATTCTCCCCTTGATCTGCATCTAAAAAGGATTCATCAAAATCACTTACTGTCGTCACCTCTTCTACACCTCCTACCGTCACATTGTTATTCTCTAGCTGAGAAGCATTGTTCTGTACTTCAACTTCTGCATTCTGATCACTTACTACAGCTGGGAATTTTGCATCATGATTGATCACTGCCCCGCTTTGATATCCTCCATCTGTAATAACCTGAATAGCACCACCATTACGTGGAAGCTGTTCCGGATCCATCTTGGAGAACTTACTTTGTTCTGCAATTTCCCCGTAGATCAGATCCTGATCCTTTCCTAACATAACTGTTGTCTCAAACTCAGCTGAATTTGTATGAGGAAGTGCACCTTTATCTATCCTTTCACCCGGTGTATTACCTAGCGACTGCTCTGACACAAATACACCAGAACTTCTTTCTACTCCATGAGTGGTTATGAATTGTTCTCCCGCATGAGCGTGTCTAACCTGCATCTCACTCCCTTTTACAAAAGAATTTCTCAGGTCATTTCTCATCTCTTCGCTGACTCCTCTCTGATCCATAAGTTTATTGAACCCTGCAGAATTCAGTTTTACCTTTTCTCCGGTCAAACCGGATTCCTGATATCGGCTAGCTTCCGTATTATTATGGAAAGTCTCAACATTCTGTCTAATATATGCACTTCTATCCATCTGACCATTTACTCCTTATTATCAATAAGGGGAGAAGTGCCTCCTTTCCGTTCCTCTCCCCATGTACTAATATCCAATCGCTTTATGTATTACTCCTCGCCGTCCGTGAAGCAAAGCTTCACAAGATAATCATGCTCATCCCCTTCCACAAGATAAATATGTTCTCTCGGCAGCTGTCTGAGAACAGGATCAACTCCACAACCCTCTGGTACTTCGATTTTTGCATATGCATCTGTACTTCTATATGCCACAGGAATATTCAGGCTCCATTCCAGATTCAGTCTGTATGAAGGAATATCTTCCTGGAAAATAATATTCATCTTCTCCCACAGTTCATGTTTCGGATGCGTCCTGTCAAACTCAATCCGGTGAATAGTTTTTGCCTCATTCAAAGCATCGAACAGTTCACTGCTAATCTCAGCAGGATGCTTTCCATACTTAAACGTTCTTAAAGCCACCTTATCACGTGCAAAGCCGTTTCCAACAGAATTCAGAATGTACTTCCACGCAGTACTTCTGTCCTCATTTCTTCCGAGCAGATACTTCAGTGCCAGATCCATAGTTAATCCGGCAATCTGAGCTGAAAATCCCATAACCTGAGCCTGCGTTTCCTCCGGAATATCACTGCAACTACGTCTTTCCTCCAGTGTCTGGCGGTATCCATTTCCCCATACGTATTCAAGGTCTACTACAGAATCTCCAGGGAAAGATACTACATTCCCAGTGAACTGATCCCCGATCGTCCCTGTACCACAGGTAATATGCGGAATATGATACAGTTTACATCCACGATCAATATACTGACGTACTGCAGCACTGTCGACAGGAGACAGGATCAGATCGAACTGTTTGAAAAATCCCCATCCCAGATCGCAGATATTGGCATTAATTCCGACAACATCAATAGAAAAACAACTTCTCTCAGCAGCGGCTCTAGCCAGTTCAAGCGCTTTCGAGCGCCTCAGCGATGACTCATTTACCATGCTGGATCTCGGAAGATTCCAATATTCATAAGCATCCATATCCACGATGGTAATGTGACTTACTCCACTATTCATGGCATACTCAACCAGCAGATTACCAATGGTTCCGGCACCAACAATCAGGATTTTCTTTCCTTCCAGTTCATGAATAGAATGAAGAAATCTTTTATCGAGTTCCTCCTTCTGAACATCGGAATAGCTACGTGTCGTATGAAACGAAGACTTTTTTACGGTTTTACCGGCCTCCGTATACTCCTCATCTGTCTGAGTCACAGCCTTTGTAAACATATGCTCACAGGAAGCAGCATCAGCAACCGACATATCACATTCATGGAACTTAAAATCCATATCTTTGAAGATGGCTTTCCATGTACCATGACGTGGAGAAACCACCATATAGACGCTGTTGTCTTTAGACTGATGCATCATCTCATGATCAACTCCGGACCAAAATGCCTGATACTGGGCATGAGAATGAATATTTCCAATAATATGCATATCCGGACAGTTTTTCTTTACATACTTTACAGCATTCATGAGATAGTCAGTTGTGAATTCGAACGTGCTCGACGTACCGATTCTTTCCTCTTCATACAGGTCACAGACATGAGCTGTATATTTTCCTGTTACAGCATCCTGAGAAATATTACCAAGAAGAATTCCACCACATTCATTCATAGAATCTCGATAAATCATACCATTAATCTTACCAATTGCTACCTTGTCAATGATTACGTCAGCATTCTGCTCTGACATAGCATTCTGATTCATATCTCTCTTCATTAAACTCCTCCTTTAGGCTGCATTCATGAGCATCGTAATCTTACTGCACCAGCGTTTATTCACATAACTTTCAAGCTTTCTACGATCTGAAATGAATGGCTTGCACTTTAATGCCCCCATCACCTTCTTCTGCTGAGTCTGGGCATTCTTGAGGGCCTCCATCTTTACACCCATGATTCCAGATGCACAAAGACCTACTGTAACTGAGTCTTTTGTAACATTCTGAAGAGAGAAGGTTTCAACAATATTGGCAATGAAATCAACCGCTCTTTCTCTCTTGCCGGTATCCCAACAAGGGTGTCCGTCATTGTACACATGCAGGTGGGCAAACTGACTGCCCATATTTTCCTGATAGTACCTGCACTGAGCCTGCTGGATAGGTGTGTACTGAACTGTACCCTTTTTCACATAGAATGTTGATCTAGGGAACTGAACAAATACCTTTCCTGTGCGAGAAGAATTTCTAAGTGGATAACCGCTGAACTCCATGACAATTGAATTACCATCTGTACTGTAGTATGTATTAGCTGTTAATCCTGAGCCAAGACAATCCACCACAATGCTCGCTGTAATTTTGGTCAGGTCCAAAGTATAATCTCTCATCATATTCTTATCCTCCTATTTATGCTACGATACTGGATACACAAACTACAAATGCCGGAATCTGACCCTCACTTTCAATATGAGCCATTTCTTCCTTGATTGCAGGCTGGTTACAGAGTGGCGTCTTCCAGTTTGCCTTGATCGAATCATCCTCAATGCTAAGAAGCTCGAATGTCGACTTAGCTTCATCGATGTTGCCATCCATAAGCTGGTCGATTGCTCTCTGGTTGGAAAAAATCTGCGTTGCTGCAGTTGCGTCCTCCTCATAGAACTTACGAACGATTCCCATAGGACTGTCTGCAGTATCGATATCACGGTTAATGGTTACGCCAGTAATGGTCTGAAGTGTTGCTTTCATTGAATCTCCTCCTCTTTCTTATCGGTTATTGTCTATTGACTGTTTACAATTTTTTTTATATCAGTTTCCGACAGCGCCCTCCTTACGCCATCGGAAGAAAAGGTTGTTATCTTTGTTCCTGGATACCGGTTACTTGGCTGCCACGATACTGGATACGCTGACTACGAATGTTGGTACCTGGCCCTCACTCTCGATGTGTGCCATCTCCTCCTTGATGGCCGACTGGTTACAGAGAGCAGTTTTCCAGTCTGCCTTGATGGAATCACCCTCGATACTGAGCAGTTCGAATGCTGATTTTTCTTCATCGATATGACCATTCATAAGCTGATCAATCGCCTTCTGGTTGGAGAAGATCTGCGTTGCTGCAGTTGCCTCCTCCTCGTAGAACTTGCGGATGATGCCCATTGGGCTGTCTGCTGTATCGATATCACGGTTAATAGTTACGCCAGTTACAGTTTCAAGTGTCGCTTTCATTGGGTTTCCTCCTCTTTCTTTATCTTTTTATCGTTGTCTCTTGCTGACAAATCTGTTATATCAAATTCTGAAAATCGGCTCAGTTCGCTATCGGAAATAAAAGTTCTCAAAAAACTCTTTTTTAAATTTCATTTCACACCACCTTATCTCCTTTATCACCAGGGCAGTATTTCATGCCATCTTGTTTCATACCGCTGTTGTCATAAGCCTCAATGCTATCCATTGTTCCGGAAACTTTTCCTGAATTGCCACAGTAAGCACAAGTAAAGTGTCCCTTTCCGTCATAGCAGGTAATACGTCTACATTTACCGCATCGAACGATATCCTTATTCCCACAAACAGGACAGTGATAAGTACGTCCAATATGAAGCCCATTTGACAAATCAATCTTCTTAAATCCTGCTTTTGTACCTCTTCCAGTATGGTTACTCATATCTTCTGTATAGCTTCTTTCTCCTCGAAACATAGTCAGTTTTTCACCTTCATGTCCCAGAAGAATATTGAAAGACTCTTTTGTAACACTACATTTTGCCGGGATTCTCTCCTCAACCTTCGCCTCTTCACTCTTTTTCAAATACTTTGTAAATATTCCCATGTTTGTACCTACCTCCTCGTTTTGTCTGAAATAATGATATCAATATTCGCATATTGGCTCATTGCTGCATCGGAAAGAAAAGTTACTAAGCTTTGCCCCATTGTGGTGCCATAATCGTGAAAAGTGGTATTTGCTGTTCCTTCCAAATACGCTCGATTTCCTTTATAATATCCAGCTGACTACATATTGGGATCATCCAATTACATCGGATTTCATCCCCCTCATGAGTAGTGAGAGAAATAGCCGCCCTTTCTTCAACGGAATCTCCCTTTATTAAACTTTCATATATTCTTGGATTAGGAATAATATTAGATGCGGTTTCAAAATCCACCCCTTCCAGAAAATGCCTTATCATATCTGAACAATTTTCATTCAGATCAATATCCAAGGGTACAATTTTTCCATAGATTCCTTCTAAGTTTACTTTCATTACTGTTTCTCTCCTTACTCTCTTTCTTCTGTCTTGATTAGGCTGAGATACTCCTTATATTCTTTGCTATTAAACGTATCAAACCGCTTATAAATCCCAGGCTTTCTTCCCGTTTGCATAACAAATACCTTACCCATATCAGCATACAGCACCTCATCAAAAGGAATATTCATCTGCTTTGATACAGTTTCACAGCTTTTGATATCAAACCCACCCGGAAAATAAACCTGCACGGGAAAATTCTGGCGAATAATCGCTGCCTTATCTGCATTGTAAATTGCTTCTAACTGGCTTTGACTCTGCAGCAGAGCCATTACTGAAATGTGTGAAGATCTCATAATTGCCACATCTTTTTCAAAGTCTATAATCCGACTTGAACAACTGAAATCGTCGAAGTATAACCTAACTGGTCGTGGAAGATGATTGCCGGGGCACTGCTCTGCATATCTCATAAGCTTCTTAATACATGTTTTAAAGAATAAATTCATATAGTATTCTTGCCATGGTTCTGTTGCACTTGAAATAATAATAACCGCACGCTTCTCTGATCCCAGTTTTACAAAATCAATCGGCTTTACTTTTCCCATCATGCTCCTAATCGATTCTGGAAAAATTGTTTCGAGAGCACTCGAAAGCGTATCCCTAACACATGAAGCAGTCTTAACCGGAAGATTATGCCAGGCATTATATTTACGAACAGCCATCGCATTTGGATCTTTTCGTTCAATTCGTTTAAAAATATCATCCGCGTCCGTCCTTATTCCACTTCCCGTTTCACGAACCTCTGTGAGATCGAACAATTTCAAGAAGTCAATTGTAGATGGATTATCATTAATCATCAAAGTTGCTGCAATGAGAGCTTCGCAAAGCTTAATGCTATCTTTATTCCAAAAATCATCATTTGTTTTTTCCAGAACTGATAAAACAAGCGTGGATGCTGTGGAAGTTATATCCGAATAACTCTCTACGCTTTGAATGATGTCAAATGATCCTGTACTTCTTTCAGGAGACGAAATATCAAGAACGTCAACAGTATAGTCTTTTCTCTCAAGATACCTTGCCATTTTGTATCCTTCTGCAGGTTTTGCATAAGGCATAACCGGATTTGACAATTCAGATCTGGCAACAGTCGGAAACAAAACGCTTGTTGACTTTCCACTACCACTACAACCATCAATTAGCACATTGTCATTTGGTCTTTTTATTCCGATATCATCTCCAGGTAAAATATAGTTATCTGCAATAACAATTGGATCCGTTTTCATTACTTAACCGCTCTCCCTCCCAATCAAAGATAATCAATAACTTCATCACACAAACCAAACTCAACGCTTTCTTCAGCGTTCATAAAATGGTCATAAGAAATGGCTTCTTCTATTTCTGTCAAACTTCTCCCAGTATCTTCCGCAAGCAGCTCTACCGAACGGCGCTTTGTATTCATTATGGATTCCGCTGTTTTCTGGATTGTAGTTGCTGACCCCGAAATACCTCCCGAAATCAGTGGTTCGTGTATCATTGTTTTACTGCTTTTTAGTATTCTTCGATATCCCTTTGGTCCCGATGCAAGTAAAATTGCAGCCATAGATGCGGCCATTTGAATACAATAAGTATTCACTTCTATTCCTTTTTTCTCCAGCCCCTTAATAATGTCACGCATGGCTAATCCTGCATCTACTCCACCACCCAGAGAATTAATGTAGATGTGAATAGGACGTTCCGGATACTTTTGCTCAAGATACATAATCTGTTGAGTAAATAAATTTGCGCTTTCATCATTAATTGTGTCAGTAATATAAACCTTCCCCTCTTCAAGTAAAAATGTTTCAAGCGGAACAAGCTGTGTTGAATGAGATGTTTTTAACATTCCCTGCATGGTACGCATTAAGCAGCCCCCCTTCTTTCTTAGCATCAAAAGGATTCACTCTGATTTCGTCAGACGACACATCAACATCCCCATCAGATTCATTATCAGAATCTTCAGTGATACCGAGTCGTGTTGCAAGACGTGCCATCATCTCTTCAATATCAGTACCCTCCATATCTTCCCCCACAGCTTCCGTGATCATAGAACGAAGTTCATCTTCAGGAAATTTCTCGCACTTTGCGATAGCCTCCTTGGCTGTACAACCAGAGAAAATAATGTCAACAATGCCAGGCGCATAGTGCTTAAACATCGCAGCAGTACAATGAATGCTGTTCTTGATCACCTCTGTAGAAGGCATCACATCCTCACAATCAATAAAGCTTCTGAAGCGGATCTCACCATCACGGAAATCAAGTTCAAAACAACCGTTTTTCAGTCCATAATTAGCGCGGCAGAGGAATTCCGCCATCTGTGCCATCATGTTACCGTCAGTGTGGTCCGCACCAATTGGACACATACCATAGACAACGATCTCATCCTCATGTACATCTACCACGTAATTAATTTTCTGGATTTTACTCTTGATTCTAAGACCAAAATCAAACACTCCGGTATTCTCATCAAAAGAGAAGTGCCAGTCATCCTCAACGAGGAATTTCTTAACAAGATTTACAAGTTCATTAGAGTATTCATATTTATGCATGGAATATTCTCCTTTCATTCCTTACAACTTTTTTACATTAATAACAGGTTGGTGTTTCAATCCCCCGCAAACCTTTAGCCGTTTTACGGTCGCTGTCAGCTGAACTCTACGCCTCAGCCACCAGGCGGTACGTTCATCTCTGAAGTACAGGTATAGTCTATAAAATTTTCAAAACATCCTCAGCTTCACATCGGAAAAAAAGGTACAAAAAAGAGGCTCTACGACATTTTTTAATGTCGCAAAACCTCTTTTCCGATTTTCACCTGATATTATGAACGTAATTTCAGTAATTCCATTACCTGCTCAATTCATTCAGCAAATCTTTACCACGAATTGTTCCCTTTTCATATAACAAATCTGCAATCTGAGGTAAAGAATCTTTATACTGTACCAGAATATCTGCGGATTTCTGGTCTTCTTCCTGTTAATCCTCAATAACCAGTACCTTTTCATCTTACCACATTTCTGAGATAATCGCTCCAACAACATTTCTAACATGACTTCGCGCAATTCGCTCGATTTGCGCGATTCGTGTTCAGCTTATCCAGGAGGATCATTTCATGAATGCAAGACAAAAACTTCATCAGGTCCATCTTCAGGAATGGACCGTCAGATTTGCTGATCAGAAAGCCAGCGACCTTACTGTCCGACAATGGTGTGAACAGAATAATCTTTCTTTCCACACCTATAACTACTGGAAACATCTTCTCAAAGAAGAAGTTGTTGACCAGGCTCTTCCAGACATTGTGCCGATCTCTGTCCCTGCTCTCCCGGAATCTGACCATTCGTTAGAAATAACCAAACCTGAAATTCGTTCTATTCGGGCGAATCGCTCAATTCGCTCGAATGACTCTACTGTCCAAATGCAGGTAAACGGCATTTCTATCGAAATAGACTCATCTGTTTCCGAAGAGTTTCTCAGCAAACTCATCAAGGCGGTGTGCCATGCTTAAAGATGCTGATTCCCATTACTTTGCAGGTGTCTACATCGTCTGTGGGTACACAGACCTACGCTTTGGGATTGATTCACTCGCAGCCATCATCGAACGCAGATTTCACATGCGTCTGTTCGTACCGAATACCCTGTTCCTTTTCTGTGGCAGATCTTCCACGAGGATCAAAGGACTCCTGTGGGAAGGGGATGGCTTCCTGCTCCTTTATAAGCGGGTAGAATCCGGTCACTTCACATGGCCCCGTTACTCTGCGGAACTCAGATCCTTATCTGCCGAACAGTTTCACTGGCTGATGCAGGGATTTTCCATTGAACCGGTCATCCACGATATCACTCCTGACTGTTCCATCTGACCTGATATTTGTGCAAAACAGAGAACTTTTTTTCTGTTCCCATCCATGTTTTTTCATGTGCTGTGCACAGCTTTCAGAGGCCTTTTTCGTTCCATGAAAAGGTTTCTAAAGCTCTATACAGCACTTTTCTTTTTTTATCCCATCTTTTTTCTGATTTCTTCACATTCCGTTTCTTCGTTCTCTCATCCATAGTCATTTTTACTTTTTGACCTTTTTCCTGAAGTATCCTTTTTCAGCTGGTTCTGGTATAATATTCCCATCAATACAGGAGGTACGGAACCATGATCCAGTTATCAGACAAACAATTAAATAACCTTGGTAAAGAAGCTCTTATTGTTATCGTTTCTTCTTTACAGGACCAGCTCCCTGCACTGCAGTCCCAGCTGGATCATGCCAATGCACCGCTTTCGGATAATAACCGTCAGATTGAACTGCTCACAGAGCAGATCCGTATCATGAACCAGAGATTCTTCGGACGCAGATCAGAATCCTCTGTTTCTGAAGTCGATGGTCAGCTTTCCCTGTTCGATCCCTTCAATGAAGCCGAATACCTGAAACAGGATCCCCTTAAAGAACCTGAGATCACAGAAGTTGTCATACCTTCTTACCACCGAAAAAAAACTGTTGGCAAACGCGAGTCTGATCTGTCCGGACTCCTGGCACGTATCATCGAACATACACTTTCCGATGAAGAACTGGCTTCCAGATTTCCTGACGGCTACAAAGAGCTTCCTGAAGAGATTTACAAACGTCTCCACATCATTCCGGAAAACTTTATCGTGGATGAACATCATGTCCATGTTTATGCTTCCAAAAATAGTGACGGAACAATCCTGAAAGCCCCGAGACCGAAAGATCTTTTCCGCAACAGTATTGCTACCCCTGCACTGGTCGCTTCTATCATCAACGGTAAATATGCCAATGCATTGCCTCTTGAACGGCAGTCAAAGACTTTCAAGACAAACGGCATCCAGCTTTCCTCAAATACCATGGCAAACTGGGTGATCAAAAGTACCGATGTATATCTGTCCCTGATCTACGACAGCAAAGTGATACATGCAGATGAATCACCGGTAAAAGTCATGCAGATTGATCATGCAAAGATCAAAAACGGTAAGAAGACCTATATGTGGGTCTACCGGAACCGGCCTCTGCGTGACACACATCCTATCGTTCTCTTTGACTGGCAGCCTTCCCGTCATTCGGAATATCCCTGGGAATTCCTGAAGACTTTTTCCGAAACTGTGGTCACAGATGGATACCAGGTCTATCACAAGCTTGCAAAAGAACGCCGCGATCTTAAAGTTGCCGGCTGCCGGGTCCATGCCAGAAGACCTTTTGCTGAATTCATAAAGTCTGTCGGCCAGGACACCGTCAAAGGCTCGGTTGCCCAGGAGGCATACAGCATGACCACTGAGATCATGCACATCGACAATACCTTTGATGACCTTCCTGTAGCAGACCGTAAAAAACAGCGTCAGCTTGTTCTTTCAGAAAAAGTGGATGCTTATTTCGCATGGGCAAAGCAGAAATACTCTCAGGTAACCCATAACAGTACGATTGGAAAAGCTCTCGCTTACAGCATAAATCAGGAAGATTACCTTCGTGTCTTTTTATCTGATGGTCATGTTCCAATGGATAACAACTACGCCGAACAGGCGATCCGGCCTTTTACTATCGGCCGCAAAAACTTTGTACTGATCGAATCTTCTAACGGAGCAAAAGCAAGTGCGATCCTGTATAGCCTGGTAGAAACTGCAAAAGCAAACATGATAAATACTTTCGAATATTTCAACATGCTGCTCACCGAGATTCCACAGCACATGGATGATAAAAATCTTCGGTTTCTTGATGATCTCCTTCCATGGTCACCCAGAGTACAGAAAGAATGTCCAAGTAAATACAAAAAATCCTGATTTTTTAACGAATCTTTCAATTTTATAAAATCCTCTCAATCCCCGCTAAAAATGCGGGAATTTTTACTATCTAGTACTCATGTTTGAGGACTTACATGGCTACAGAGGGTTTCCCGATATCGTGAAAGAAAGCTGCTACCCGCAATAATGTGTGTGCAGTATCCGTAATTTCTGCAACTGTATGCAGGGTATGGGAAAACAAATCAGATGAGGGTTTCTCTGATCAAAAGAAACCATTTGAGCTACCGCTTCTCCAATAAAAACTGAGACCTCATTCTTTTCCTTTGATAACCAAACGAGCAGTGGTTTTTTCAACGAATGTTCAAACTGTTCTCTCGTCATCTTGCTACACCAGATTTCTCGCCTTGGGATTTTCCCTTTGTTGGATACTTTTGAATATGTTCCATCTGGTCTCTCAATTTGCTCCGAATAATAACTGATAATCTGTGATTTAGATTGATTAAATGAATTGCCGAACCTAAACTCAATAATCGAAGAGCCATCTCTTTGCCATCCTGTTTCTGATAAAAGATAGATAAATGATATATTCCAGCTTCAGAAATAAATACACAGCTTTTTTTCCAAGGAGAAAACTCTGTTAATACGCGATCTGCCAGCCCTGGTCTATCATCAAATTCGATCTCAACTTTATCCATTTGTTGTTCACGATATGCTTCATAGAAAGCTTCCGTTTCATCAGAATCAAAAACTTTTCCTGTATCTTCAATAGAAATACATTGAGATAGATTATAAACTTTCAATCCTTCTTTCCTTCTGCATGACAGAAAATATCCTTTAAAACAATTATCTCGCTTGGAAAATTCAACCATTATTGGTTTATAATTTCCGAATACAACATTTTTCTTACTGGAAAGGTATTTAATTTTCACAATATGATTGTTACTAATGGCATCGAGAACTGGAACCAAAACAGTACTCTCTTTCCACTCTTTCTTAGCTGAAAACTTGTATCGATCATAGTAGTTAACTACGCCCATCGGAAATGGTCTAATATCGATTGCCATTTCTGTTAAAAGCAATTTTAAAGAGATGAGTTCTTTTTCACTCAGAAAATAATGTATTTTTTCATCTTCAACAATTGTCTTAAGCCATCGGATTTCTACTTCAGATAGCGGAATGACATCTCGATATATATCAACTTTGGATAATGTTTCATATTTGGATCTGTAAATTGTTGTTCCATTCAGGGTTTCTTTTAGCATAAAACCTCCATCTTTCAACAATTCAGAAAAAACCTTTCCTTCCTTGAAAGCAATTTCCATCATTTCCGGACCACATTCATCTTGATATTGATACATAACTGACTTGCACACTGATCCAAGTTCTTTTTCTGTGTATCCACCATAATGACTGCAAACCTCACAGAATATTGCAGAGAAAATATGATAATAAGCACTAAAAATCTCATTAAATATCTTATCGTGTTCCGTTGCCTTTACACCATCACCTAATAATGATAGAAATTTCTCATCTGCTCTCCATATCTCATTTTTAATCTTGGAAGTCTCTGACTCATTCTCTACCTCTTTGTTAATTAACCGACCGACGATTTGCTTAATGTCCATTTCCATAGAGAAACCTTCATTGTCATATCCCGTACATGAAATAACTCGAGAGTAAAAACTTCTAACAAACGGAATAATCTCATTGATATCAGCTGCCACAACAACAACATCAACATATCCTTCCTCTTCGTTTACAACAATTGTGCCCTTTCTGGATTCCCTATAAATCCGATTCAGAATATAGTAATCTGTGTTCTTGTTATAACAAAATCGTACATGAAGCTCACGAAATATTGTGCTCAGTCTATCAACGTTCCGCTCCTGAACCGCTCCTAACGAAACACCCCACGTGTATTCCAGTAATAATTTGGCTTTGTTTATATTTCTATCAATTTCTATATCGATTTCTTCATCTGAAAAATATGTAGACATGCATTTTTTAACATCATGGTCATGATAATACTGAATGGCTTCTATAAACTCTAACCTAAAAGGTGCACAACTTCTTTTAAATGGCTCGTAGTACATCAAGTACTCTCTGCCATTTATAGAACTAATCCTTAATTCTAAAGGATAGCAGAGAATAGTAGTTTCAATGTCATTTCGTTTATATGATATCAAACACCATTCGTTGTTCTCGATTGCTTTCATCAAGTCAATGGCATTATAGTCATTTAGCGAATGCATATAGTATTCATGCTTAATTCTAATAGGACTGTTTGCACTTGCTTTCATTCGATCCAATAGAAAAGTCCCTATCTCGCCAAATAAAAATGTTTTAGAGTAAAAATCCAAAGCATATCGAATATGATCAGAAAATTTATCATCTACCTTACATCCTGCTTCCAGGAGACGTTTAATCGTAAACTTAGAAAGATACCAATTGTGATCTCCTGGCTTGCTTTTAGAAAATTCTTCTAATGCCCTTACTAATTCATATTTCAAACATTCTTTAGATACTGGAGTGTCAATTTGGTCAAGGCTATTTCTGAACTCTTCAAGTAACTCCGGGGTGAAAATGAGTTTTGAACTGTTTTGATCACACTGGATTACACCCATATCGTTTGGCCGCTGCAATCTGTTATTTACGTTTTTAATGAGAGATTCATTATCAATTTCTAACTCCTCATTTTCATCTGAAAAGCTCTGTTCAAAAAACTTTGCAAGATCAGAACTTTTCATTCTTATAGTAGCGGAACGAATTACCTTTTTTAGTTTACTGATCTGCTCATCTGTAAATCCAAGTTTCTCTGCTGTTTCTATCAGTAAATCTTCATCGTTATAATATCTCTCTAATTGTTCTTCAATTTCCGGTCCAACGTGCATGGACTTGACAGCTCGAATTACAAGTTTTTCTTGGATGTTCACCTTGCTTTCGAATCTAGCAGCAGCAGAGCCATAAATATTTAACGAATCTGCTCCGTCTTCTAACTGAAACAAACTATTCAACGCTGCCAATGTATGAAAGAAATAATACATAAAAGCAGGACGGTCGGTTCCGCAAAAACGATATACTCTATGAAACGGATTTATTCTCATAGATTGTGAGTCACAAGAAACAAAAGTTACATGCTTTCCTTCTGCTATTCCTTTTTTGAGATTTTTCCGTTCTTTTAGTTCTGACCACTCCATATAATCTTTTAAAAAATCATTCAAGCGCTTCCGATCACTATCATATGTACCACGTGATACTGAATACTCGCTTCTATCTTTGAATCCATAGGTATAATAATCCCGCAGCATATTTTTAAAGCTACTGTTGAATTTATGATTTGTTATATATTCCAAATGTGTCGCCACGTTCTTCACCTCGTTCTATACACAATACTATACACTTTTTAAAATCCGCTCTATTCAGATTAGGTTAATCACCCCTACTTATTCCACTCTGCGTTATACTTTTGCCCGTTTTCATCCCAGCGAACAAGCTTTATAGAGATCCTTTTTCCAAGATACTGTCTCGGATATATCCCAATATCTGAGAGATGTTTTTTTGACAACGATGCACCAACAGCAGAACCAACAATCGTTCCTCTCAAAACACCTTTAGAAGTAACTTCCAAGTTTTCTAATTCTACTATCTGACCTATTGAGAAGGCATTCACAGAATTTCCCCCGACTGCCACTGATACCGGTTTATTGTCTGCAACTCTTCCACTCGAAATGTTTGATAACTTCGTACCATCAATCTTACAAAACAGTTCTAAAATAGCACCTGCAATCTCTGCGTTGTATACATATGTATCCGGTTTTGTGATTATACTCTGATAGCATGATGATGCCTCTTCTTCAGACATAACATTGACATGTGCCGCTTTGTTACGATAATTCTCTCTGATGCGTTCGCACTTCCACACAAAGCATCCCGGCTGACAGACATACCGGTCTTCTCTATCGTTCTTTAAGTAGAATACTTCATATGGAGTGGACTTGTAGTAGTCTACTACAATTGTGGCTAGATACTCTGACATTCTGGTTCTCATCATTTCTGCCTGTTCCAATTGATTATTCTGAATAGCTGGAATATCAGATAATCTACCCGTTTCTCCAAATAAGAATGGCAAATTGCCCATTGTAAAGTGATTTGCTTTCCTGACCCTCGAATTTGTACCCCTGGAATACTGAAGCTTCGTAGCTGTCAATAATACATCTGGCCAATACTTATATATCTCATCTAAGTCAACATTTTCTGGATTACCATAATTTTTCACCATATAATTGAGTAATCCATCAAAAAATACACGTTTCAATTCTGCCTCCAGTGCAGCAGTCGCACAAATACAAATACCGGAAAAATCAAAGTCCGGAGTATTGATATCGGCACAGCGCTTTAACAGTGCGCCTGCAGAAACCAATGATATCTGAGAGGATGGTAAGAGATATTTCCAGCGTTCTCCAAACAGCATTTGTAAACCTTCTCTCTCTTTCTTTACAATCTCATCACCAGAAAGACCAACCCTTTCATCTATGTATGCGGCAGTATGATTAATGAATTCGCCGACCTGTTCTTCTGGGTGAGTGTCCCCTGCCTCTTTGATTTTTCGTCTTTCAGATTCTAAAAAGGCTTTTAGCTCGGTATCTGTGAAAGAAACCAAATGATTCACCTGTTTAACTAAATAATCGGTTTTTTCTGACAAGTCCGTGAGACGCTCAGAAAAGGTTTCTTCCATCTGATCCATTTGCGAACTAAGCGCAGTTAATTTCTCACCCACATATACTTGATTATCTTTGCATGCTTTTTCGATTCGCTCATGCAGTCTCCATAAATAAGAACCAACATAACTGTCAAAGAGTTCATTAATATGTACCTCTGCTGATAACTTCTCATCTGGAAGGATTGAGAGTAAATCTACCAGCTCTTGATGTTTGTTAACTTCAACATCTCGTAACAATAATTGAAGCACGATGAGATATGCATAAATTGTAATATAATTCAAATCAATTGATTTCACCAATCCGCCTGGTTCGGTCAGAAAACTTCTATTATCATCGCCGCATTTACTCATATCACTATAACAAACAAGTGTTTTTTCGCCGATTGCCCAAGTAATGTATTCAAATGGTTTGTATGAGTTCTCAGCATTAATTCCAACCGAAGATCTCATGTTACTCCTTCTCTGGTTTCTTAACATTTCAAAAAATTGCCGTTGAATGTTCTGATCAACATTACCCACAAGATATTCCTGCATATATGCTTTACCATAAGTTTCTTTCTTATATGTACTTAGTTTTACATAGTTCTGAAGCGATAATATCTTCTCAACCAACTTCTTGAACGACGCAACAACAGTCACTGAAGAGTCTTTAGCAACTTTATTCTCATAGGTAAACTTCACATCTTTCTGTATTGATGCTAATTGTTCACAAAAGTTCAGAAGTTGTTCTGTTGCCAAGTTTTCACTCTCGACTTCCAAGTGTATCATTCCCAGTCCCGCTTTATAAAACAGCAAACGAACTTTTCCAAGTCTAAAATTGATATTTTCTCTCTTTATAAAGCATATACGATTTTCATTTTTATGAAGCCCCAACAAAACTCGCACCGGCTGGTTAAGTTCAATTCTTTTAACCAAAGTACCACTCTCATCGTTTAACAATGGCGATCCTCCCATTTGGAAAGTCTCATTTACAGGCAGATTTTTAAAGCAGTAGGAAAACCACTCCTTACTACCGTAATTACCATTTTCTCTAATTTGTTCAATAGTTTCTCTTGGTGGCTGTTCCTTGCAATCATCTATCTTCTCCCATTCAGACAAATCAAAAGCAAACGGGATCAAAAGATTACACACCGCTTTATCGATCATAAAATCCCTCCTAAAGTGAAGGGTTATGAAAATGATAAACCTTCACTATCTTGTTAGTTGCTTATACTAAAGCAAGCTCAATAAGTCTCAAGAAACCATGTTTACTGAAGATGCATCTCCGTTATTGCATCCTTTTGCTCCAGGCTAATACGATGCTCTTTGTTTCCATGAGCAGATGGATTTCAAATATCCCTCACTGCCATTATCATCTTTTTGTATTCAACCCATTCATCAGTTTTCTTTCCTGTTACTTTCACCAACTTATCAATTGCCCATTTTTTATATAGCAAGAACACGAAGGAGCCTATTGTTAAACGTTGTTGCTACGTAACTGGCAGAGTAAAAATATTCTTCCATTTATACTTCTCATCCCTGTTTTCTCGTGTCTGTGCCAAGAGACTCAAAGCAATTTCCGTAAATGCTGATATGGTATTCTTTTAACAAACTTTCAATCAGTTTGCAGTACATAATAGTAACTGAAATCCATCTTATCGGTATCATCTCCAACAGTGCCCCTCATAAACAATTTATCTAATTGGTGAGCAAAGCCTAATGAGTGGAAGAAGAACTCCGGCAAATTATATTGCTCTATAAATTCTTCATATTCATCGTCAAAGGTTCCCAAAATCGCTGTATATAGGCTGAAAATAGATGTATTATATCCAGAATTTATCGTTACTTCTATAAGGTCACTACCTGTACGAGGAAACTGTAGTCTTATTAACTCTAAGCTTTTCTCCATGTCTGCAGCATAATTATCCATAGTTCTGGAAATACTATCCTCGGATACCGTTATTTCTTCAGTATTATCTAGCAACTGAGGTAAGTAGTTACTTAGTCGTGGTAATTTCTGAATGCCCTTTGTAAGCACTTGAAAATCATTCGATGTAATTATTCCATTAAAGTATTACTGGCGACTTGCTAGGTCTTACCAGACAAGCTTCCCACCAGTTATATATTGGCACGAACTGGTGCACATACCTTTTTTATTTTAACATGAAAAAGGGTATTAGAATATATATTTTGTGCAATTTTATTTTTCAAACACGCTCTACAATAATCATATCTCGTGTGCATTCATGATCATTTAGACATGTAATAAAAAGCAATTTCTGTCTGCTTGTTAATAAAACGACATTAAGCTTGCCATCTTTGGGTAAACGTTAAAATTCATGGAATGAAATAATATTTATTGGAAAACGGATGTACTACAAATTGAATACCTCACTGAATGCCAAAAATCCATCAACTGGTGTGTTGCAAAAATCTGGTGTCGCAATAATAATACAATAATTCTCTGGAAGCATCCTTTCTCTCTTCTTTGTTTCAATAAAACGATTAAGCTCATTCACTGAATAATTCATCCCTTATCCGCCTTAAGCAATTGCCACATTTTCAATAGAGCCAATGCTTACAAGTACTTTCCATTTCTCAGTAGCTTTCTTTAACACAGTACAAAGCACAGTCGTTCCCGGATTTAATCCGCCAAATCGTGCGAAAGCTTCCTTCCCATCCTCTAAGTAAAGGAATATACCTTTACTGCATCCTCCAATCACTGTTCCTTGAACACCATCTCGAATATTAGTACCTTCTTCTTTATAATCCAATCCACATATCGTTTCCCTCCATTGAATAAAGTTTCATTGTAACTACTGAGGCAATCATAGCACTATCTATTTTCAGCAACCTTTTCATATTGGAAATAATAGTTACCAATTAATCGCAATTCGTAGTATAGACCTCTGATAATACCGGTTCATTTTTGTTCGTTTGTTACTTCTCCCCTAACCCCTGAAATAACGGATACATTATTCCTAGGCTGTGCATCCGTTTCAAACTCTTTTCTGTTCCCGTATTCACAAAAATCTTTTTCCACTTTCATATGCAGACAAAAAAAGAACGGTATGAAGAAATGGCTATCATAGTCAAATCTCCACACCGTATTTTTATTTTTTTCTCCCAATCTGATTCTGTTACATCGTTGCTATTCTTTCAATCATTTAACCTTTCTCTTTTCTATCTTTTCCCTGCCGTTTCGCAATAATCTCCTTATTGATTTTCAACTGTTCATGAATAGATTTTTCCCTTTTTCCAGTTTGTTTTTTCTCAAAAAATCCCTGTTTTAATAATATAATTTATATTTATGTGTCATAAATATCATAATGTAGCGTTTTAAACATGAAAAAAGTTTCACGAATCTGGAATAAAAGAAATATCTTTCAAGTAGTCTACAGCAGAATTGATATTATGTACTATCAATTTCAGTCTTTCCATCTGTCTTGCATGTACAGCACCGCTTTCAGCTGTATAAATCCGTGTTGTACTCAGATTCGTATGCCCCAGAACGTCTGCCAACCTGGACAGATCCTTCTCAATCGAATAAAATGTCCTTGCAAACAGATGACGCAAATTATGCGGAAACACTTTCTTTTCTGAAACTCCTGCACTTTCACACAGCTTCTTCATATCGCGCCAGATATTGCTCCGATCCAACGGCTTCCCTGTTCTTGTCGTAAACACTGCCCCGACAGTCTTTTTTTTGATTCCGGATGTATTTTCTTAACAATTTACGCAACCCCTCCGGCAGAAATCCAATCCTCAGTTTCCCCTTATTAGAAATCTCAGCCCTTCCACTCTGCACTGCTTCCACTGTAATAAATTTCAACTTCGATACCCGGATACCAGTGGCACAGATTGTCTGAATCACCAGCACCAGCCTTTCATTTTCCTTCTTTTGTGCAGCTTTCACCAGCCGGACATATACTCCTCTCGGGTAAGTTTCTTTTCTTCTTCCAGAAACAGGGATTTCTGGATCTTCAAAGGCTTCACCAACAGCTCCATCCAGCCCATATATTTCACATACCCGTTCATAGCCGCAAGCATAGCATTCACAGAAGCCGGTGCATACTTGCTGATCAGATCCTTCCAGCTGATCAGCGCCGTCTTCGTCAGTTCTTTCCCCTTCAGAAACTCCATCAGCAGCGCATTCAGGTCGTGTTTATATTTCTGCAGGGTCGCCTGACTTCTCTCCTGCTCTCTCTGGTAAGTCAGGTATTCCTCTGTCATTTCTTCGTTAATCACCGGTTTTTTCCCTGGCATCGTAATTTCCTCCTGAAAATAAAGATACCAGTATTGTACCAAGTTGCATTGTTTTATTCTAATATGCCCTACGTGAACAGCTTATGTATCTGCTTTTGCTTTACCTCTGGAAGGTATAAAGCTCAACTTGGATTCCATGGCTGTAATTCCTCAGCACTAGTTGAGTAATCAGGTGAAGCAGCTTCTAACCGTGCAAACATATCACCTGTAACCATCTCATGCCGCACCTGTAAACTGTAGTGGCTGTCCATCATATCAACCGCATTAAACAAACTGGAAAGTAGATAATTTCTTATGTTGGTAATTTTCGGCGCACTTTTGCGGAGGTTTTCCAACACATACTCAACATGGTCACGTGTCACTTTTGCTAACTGCTCCCTGACTATGTGAGAAGGACAACGTGTTTTGTTTATTATACAGACACCTTCCTGAAGATAATATTCTACCTGTGTTATAATTTCCACCATAGCATTCACATGTGCCTGTTCATCAAAAGCACACTCCTGCATCAGATAGTCATACTCAAGTTTTTTCCTGACTGCATTTTTGTGAGTGTTATAATCCTCCGTTCCTTCCGTCATTCCTTGATTTGTGTCTTGATTGATAAGATTGGTCTTATTCAACTCAGTCTTATTTATATTAGTATTAATTGTGGCGGTTTTTCCGCTTTCACTAAAACGTTTTTTCTGTCCTCTGAAAACTGCATTTTCTGTTTCAGTGGTTTCAAAAAAACAACTTTTCTCTCTACAAGAAGACGATTTTTCCGCCTCGTTGCAAGACTTTATGTCATCTTCCTCTACTACTTCTTCTTTAATCTCTACTACAAAGATCTTATCCGGACGTCCCAATCCCTGCTTTTTTCGTCTAATCAATCCAGTTCTGCCAAAATCTTCAAGTTCTGCCAGAATCTTTCTAGCCTTGTCTTTTTTGCAACCTAATTTCTCACATACCTCTATTACCGAATAAATAATGAAAATACAGCCTCTTTCGTCTGTCCAACCATTTTTGACAGATAAACCTATGCGGTCGCACATAAATGCATATAATACTTTTGCTCCTAACGACAATTCTTTTAATTCTTTATCTTCAAAAAGTATTTTCTGCAGTCTAAAAAAACTACCCTTTTGCGTTGTCATTGTGTTAATGTTATAAAGTTCATCAAATCTTTCTACATTATTCATTTTAGCACCCCATTTCAATTACTTTATGATTAATATGTAATTTGAGAAATGAGGAAAAAAAAATTGCCCCGCCAAAAGATCAAAAAAAGCCATATTTTGCTAGATTTAAGCAAAATATGGCCTTTTTTTATAAATTTTTTATATTTTAATGTCCTTTTCCGTTTGTCTGATCATCCACCACCGTACTAAATTCCACAAGTTTCGTCTCAGCTCTCGATGCTTTCTGAGTATCTTTTTGGAGTTCTGTATCATAAACGGCCAGCTCATGAACCGCCTTTTTTATGGCGGTATCTGCCATTTCAACATAATCCAAAAGAATGGTACTGCACTTAAAGATTTCTTGGCTTTCAAAATCATATTCAAGTGCATTTTTTGCATGTTTTGTTTTTTCACTTGCTATACTCATAATCCTTGTAGCAAGAAAATTTATCTTGTCCAGCTGGATTGTCGTCTGATCCAGTTCAGTAATCAACAGTTCAAGTTCCATTGTATAATCCTCCTGTTTATGCGTGACTACCGGAACGTTTTTACTGCTTCCGGCGGTAATTAAAAGTTGCCAGGAGTACCTGCTGATGCTATAATCAGGTTTAGCTGCAGGGTACTCCTGTGGCAGACCTATATACAAACCAGTTCACGTCTTGTCAGGGCAGTTGGACTGGTTTTCTAATTATTCGGCAGATGTTTTTCTAATACATGTCTTATTGCTTCAGCTTTTGTCATGTTTTCAGCTTCTGCATACCTGAGCAAGCGATCATAGAGTTTATCATCTACTCTCACTTTAAGGTCATGATTCTTCCTCGCATCTGTCGGTCTGCCAGTGCGTGGACTCACTTCGATTTCACCTCCTTACTTTTGAGTTCCATAAGCACATTATACATTTTTGAGTTCCACAAATCAAGTTTCAGTTAGAATTTTTTCTGTTATACCTACGTCTTCATCATCTTCACCTTTATCAGATTTACATCTGTCCTTTCGTTTTTATACCATTAATATGTAGGATATTTTTCCTTCCGGTCCATTTTTATAAGAAAATTTTTAAGGTCTTCTTTCCTATCTTTTATAAAAAAAGAAGAGCTGCTGCCCTCCCTCATATAAACCATTCTGTTATTCAATTTTTGATCCATTAAAAAAAAGAGAGAATCTCTCTGATTCCCTCCTGATACTTTCATTTATTTCAATTTTATAGGCTCAAATGCCTTTTTCGATATTTTTATTTCATATACAGCCTATTCAGTTTTACATCATTTTATACTCTACAATCACTCCAGTAGCCCCTCAGCTATCATTTCACTTCGGATTTCTTTTTTATATTTTAGAAGTGTCGGTTCCGAGATTCCAACAAGTTTCATTACCTCTTTATTATCAAGACCACCGCCAAAAGATTTGGAATGTTTCCTGATAACAGCTTTTGCTTCAATAGATTTTTTTGTTATTTTCTTTTTTCCCTTCATCCTTTTTTCCTCAACTTTCTACGTAAATTTTTCCTGTAATCATTCCCATCCAGCAAGTATATGTGTAAGTGCCTGCCTTCGTTGGTGTAAATTCAATCACGTTTTCACCTTCTTCCAAAACATGCTCTATTCCAAAATCCTGCTGAATAATCTTGTAGTTACATCCGTTAATGCTTCCTTCCGGCGCTTCGATCGTCCATTTTACAGGCTCACCGGCTTTTACTGTTATATCCGGATATGTACCTGGCTGCAAAGTGCTGGAAACAATTTGCACACTAGTCGTTTCGTCGGTATTATCCGCTTCCACAGCTTGTTCGTTTTCGTTCTTATTTGAAACAACAGAAGTTCTATTTTCTATTCCATTTCCGATTCCTGCCAGTGTTCCACCCTGCGACATCATAGAAAGCCCCATTACTACCACCAGAATTGCCCCTGCTCTCATAACCTGTCTTGTAAAATGTTTTCCAAGGACTGCTATCGCAGAACCAAAGCCCAGCATCAGAGGAACTGTACCCATGCTGAAACAAAACATGGAGAAAGCTCCTGTCGCAGCATTTCCGGATACCAGCGCTACGATCTGCATGGATTGCAGCGGCCCACATGGCATAAATCCATTGCAGAGACCGATGACAAATGGAGTCCTGCTTTTTCTCATTGATCTTTTATGAAAAGCAGGAAAACGCAGTCGCAATTTCCGAAGTCTAGGAAAGAGTCCCAGCATATTTACTCCCATGACCACCATAAGGATCCCGGCAAACAATTTCAGCATTCCCTGAAAAACAACGGATGACTTCAGACTGTCTCCAATTCCGGCAAGTCCTCCAACTGCTCCAAGTATGCCACCGATCACTGTGTAAGAGATAACACGCCCTAAATTATAAGACAGAGTGTTTCGAAACATTGTTCCTGCCACTTTTTCGGAAGTATTTTTTGCCAGTGTCTGCGACAAACTGATTCCACCGCACATGGCAATGCAATGAACGGATGTAGCAAGGCCGATCACAAACAGCATCCCGTATCCCATACCGGTATCTGCCAGGGAATTTGGTGCAAGACGGTTCGGAATTCCAAAATACTGCAGAATTCCAAATAATATCCCAATTACAACTATCTCTCTGGCTGTCCGTATCAGAACCTCTTTTCTGGAAAACGATTTTTCGGATACACCATAGCCCAGATCTGTAATCTGTTTTCTGATCTGATCTATGGTAATTTTCTCTTCGTCACAGTCAAACTCTGCCACACCTGTTTCATAGCTGACAGAAACATCTGTAATTCCAGGAGTGTTTTTCAATACAGACTCTATTTTCTTCTGACAGTTTATGCAGGTCATTCCACTGATGTATAATTTTTTACGCTTCAATATCGTGAATCCTTTCTTACTATTTCGTAGAATCAAAAAAGATTATTACCATAGTTTTAATATCCATGATAATAATCTTTTCAACATACTTTTATGATAGGTTTATTGTAATAATTGTTATTTTCACTGTCAATATTTCTGTGGCATTTCACACAATCTTCATTTTTCACACTTTTTTCTTATTATAGCATTCTCTTCTCACCTATGATAAAATATACGTTAAAAAAAGAAAGAAGGGATACTTATGACATACAAAGAGAAAAAACGCTCCATGTTTTTTGGACTGCCATGGACTTTTACATCTTACACCGTTACAGACGAGATCATCACTGTGGATTCCGGGCTGTTACGTAAAGAAGAAAACGACTGCTATCTGTATAAAGTAATCGACGTTCGTCTTGAAAACACTTTATTAGAAAGAATCTTTGGGCTCGGCACGATTCACTGTTTTACCGGTGATGTGACGGATCCAGATCTGAAGCTGCTTCATATCAAACACGCCAAAGAGATCAAAGACTACATTCTGAAACAATCAGAAGCCGAACGAATGAAAAGAAAAACTTTAAACATGCAGCATCTGGACGGAACACCTGGTCTGAGCCATATGGCCGAAACAGACAGCTGCAAATAATTATTCAAGAGAAGAGTGATGATGTTTCTGCACATCACTCTTCTATATCACAATGCCATTACAATGATCAATCTCATGCTGAATAATCTGCGCTGTCCAGCCGGAATATTTACCATGCTGCTTTTTAAAACTCTGGTCAAGGTACTCAACCTCAATCTCCTGATACCTGGTGCATGGACGAACCCCTTCCAGAGAAAGACACCCTTCCTCTGTCTGAAATGCTCCGGACTTCTATTTAATCACTGGATTAATCATGGCAAACTGAAATGGTCCTGCCGCCACGACTATAATATTCTTCTTAACACCTATCATGTTGGCAGCCATGCCTACACAATGGTCAAGATTAGCTCTAAGTGTATCGAGTAAATCTGTAACCACCTGCTTATCGGCTTCTGTTGCATTCACCGATTTCTGTGCAAGAAACAAGGGATCTTTTACTATTGTTTTTACCATTAGCTCCATCCTTTCCAGTCATCCGGCTGATAGCCAAGCGTGGACTGCTTTCCATTTCTCACTACTGGAGTCTTAATTACCTGTGGATTCTCAAGCACTTTTTCCAGCTTGTCTTCATCGGCAATATATTTAATAAGTGCAAGTAAATCTTTGTCTTTGCTATTCCAGTTTATCATGTTATCCAGACCGCCATTTACCTGCGCAACAGAATTAAATTCACCTTTGCTCATGCCCTTTTCTTTCATATCAATAAACTGATACTTTATGCCACGCTCCTTGAAAAAACGCTCTGCCTTCTTTGTATCATTGCATTTCTTAGTTCCAAATATCTGTATATTCATATCAGTATTCCTTTGCTATCTCTTCATCTATTCCATACATAGTCTTAAAATGTTCGATGTCTGCCGGACGTTTTATCAACATCACCTCATCTATCTTACCTGTATGTATATCCTTAAAACCCGCTACCTGCTCACCATTACAAATGCTTGCCTTGATAACAGGCTTTTTATTTTTCTTATCATACGACTGTTGAGCTTTTTTCTTCTTAAACAGTCCCATTTTGCTCACCTTCCTTCGCCTGCGCCATCAGCACAAGCTTCTCGAATAACTGTGCAAAACGCTCATCATCTCCGCTTGTCCGTTTCCCAATGCCATTGCCGCAACACCATAATCCTGTGATACAACAATATCCCCCCCTACGACAGATGCTTATCAGCTTATAATCTACCGCATCGGCTCCTGCACCTACAATAATCACTTCGCTGTAATCAGATGATAAAACATGATTCGTATCACAGAGTAACGTCACAGGTAGATTATGTGCTTTTGCAATTTTCTCGACAATTCCTACTACCGGGCAAGCATCCGCATCTATAAATATTTGCATTCTTTTTCGCTCTCTCTTGAACAAGTAGCAGAATAAATTAAATTGTTGTACTTCTCATCCAGTGCTACACCTATTTGTTCTATTTCATCACTCTTTGATTTTATTTGTGGATTAACCATGTACCTTTCTTAGAAGAACCAATATGCTCCACAACCCCATCTTTTTTCAATTTATTGATGTGATAACGAACTCCACTAACAGAAAGTTCCAGCTGCTTTGCAATCATTTTGGCTGTAATTGCAGGCTCTTCTTTCATAAGTCTAAGTATTTTTTCTGCTGTTTCTGTATCAGTACCTATTGTTTCTCTGTCAGTTTTAGTGCTAGTTTCTGTGTTAGTATTTCTTTTTCGATACATATTTACTCTGAAATCACCATCAAAATCAATCAATTCAGGTTTTGGCAATCCATATTCTCTGCATGTTTCAAACAATCTTGGTATTCCCGTCCCCCATTTTTCGATGATCTTCATATATGCAAAAGCTCTGGCAATTGCCGTATTTCTTGGCTTTGAATATCCTTCTATCATCTTTTCAATCGTAACATTATTCAATAACATTCCTGGAGATGTCACTTCTAATCTGTCATCAAACAATGCTACCTGTATGTTTCCCGGCTCAAGGTAACTGCGATGAGCCACGGCATTTGCAATCAACTCTCTGATACTGTCCGTAGGCAGTTCATACACATCCTGTCTATACATGCCCTTTATTGTCATTCCCATGTTGATTTTTTCAAGGACATACTGGTATGCCGCTTCCATCTGTTCTTGAATGGAGCCTTCAAATTCTCTGCGATCAACAAAATGCGCACGATTAGTTTCCTTGAATACACCACATTGAATAGCAGGCTGCTGAAACCCTTCTTACTTCCTTTTACTCTTACAAGCTACCAGTTCGGAGCATGAAAGGGCTTTTCTTCATATACATTTTTAAACGACAGTCCATAAATTCAGAGCTTCTTCGATGATTTTACGGCTCACGTGTCGTGGATTCCCAGCTGTAATTGACCAGTCCAATTTATCTTTTATGATTACGCTTCCAGTAATCATGTCAAAGCATCTCTAATCATCATCAACGTATAGCCCAACAAGTTCTGGCCTTTCCATTTTTCTGGTTTAAATCGATTCTCATCTCTCATAGAAAGTCCAATTCCCCAGATTTTATCTTTCACCGCACATTCTGCCAAAATACTGTCCCCTGTGCTCTTTAGCTTCTCTTCCAGTATTTTATTTTGAGCAAATTTCTCCCTCAGTCCTTCATAGACAATAATCTGTCGGATTCCATTCCAATAGCTGTCATTATAGTTTTTTACCTGCCGTCCCAGTGACTTTATTACCGCAACATCTGTTGTATCCAGTATTTTTTTGCGATTTCAGTGTCATTAAAACAAACCGCTTTTTTATACATCATATATTGTTCCATAGAAGAAAAATCAACTTCATCAACAGTAAACGGACTCTGATACCAGTTACTCAGATATCCATTTTCTTCTTCCGGATTATGGAAACATATCATTTTCATATCAATTTATCCCAACCTTTTTGACTGCGAGCTCCAATTCCAGATCATGTAGCCCATAATACGCCTTTTCCAAAAACTTTAATGGTACTTTTTCAATAACTTTTCTGCTTGGAATATTATAATACCACTGATAATATGCGTAAAATTCACCGATCCAGTCCGTCATGAACCCTCTCATAGCCTTTTCACTTTTTTTCGTGTAATTTTCTGTTGAAAGGAAATACTTCAGCAATTCTTCTGCGCTCATAGTATTAACATATGCCTGCGATTCATCTATATATTTTCGCGTCTTGCTCTTCATATACGTTTCAATAAAATCCTCCGTATCTTTATCCGGGTATTCCTGTACATACAGATCAAAGAGTCTCCCCTGATTTTCTACTACCTCATCCAAATAAGCTTCCGAATATGCCTGTATATCAATTCCCCTCACACCTTGTTCGTTCTACTCTGTCTTAATTTTAACCTGCTTACCTGAAAATGCAATCCCCAGCTTAAGTATATTTTTGATGCCCTCTTCCGTCATTTCAAAGTCATATCTCTTCGCGTCAATCTGTGCTAACGCATCTGAAGCCAGTCTTTCAAGTGCATCTGTATTCAGATTACTTTTCCATTTTAATTCCATAATAATTCCCGGATATCTTTTTTCTCTGGGTACCAGACTGATATCATATCTTCCATCTCCGGATTCTCTGTTAGATTTTATCTTATACTGATTGTCCATCAATGCGATCAGTCCAAGAACTAATCCATGATAGAAGCCCTCTGCTCCGGCATCATAAAAGCTGACAGATTTATTCATATATTCAGTAATGGCAGTCTGCAGTTTATTAAGATCATTTGCATAAAGACTCTCTGCTATCTTATTCGCAGTAGTCCTTGTAATTGCTCCGATCTGCAGCAAATGTGACAGAATTTCGCTTTTATAAACTGCGGCAATCTCTCTGTTAGGAATTGATACCTCACATAAATAAGCTCCATCTGCCTGCAGTTCTTTTCTTGGTGCTTTCAAATAACCTGCTACCAACAGCAGGCTGTATATATTCGCGGGATCATCAGAAAGGGATCTATAAACCACATTCTGGTCAATCCTTGCAATCACTCTTTCTCCCTGCAAAAGCGAAAAGAGTCTTTCCGCAATATCATCTGTCACAATCTTCAGAACATCTTCAAGAATTTCATTCTTTCCGGTATTTACCCAATAAGCCTGCGGAACACAGCCTTTTGAAAGATAATTGATAACTGACCAGGGATTATAAATTTCTTCGTTTCCAAAGCGGTAGCCGTCATACCATGCCTTAAGCTCGTCCTCCTTCTCAGTCACTCCATAATACTTCATCATCTCATGGACTTCTGTCTCAGTAAATCCGAAATAATTATCATATTCTTCATCCATCACAGAATTTACAACTAGATTGTTAAGACCACTGAAAATACTTTCCTGTGCAATACGAAGAATTCCGGTAAGGAATCCATAAGACAGATTCTTGTTATCCTTAAATGCTCCTGAAAATAAATTTCTCATAAATCCGATTATCTCATCATAGAACTCTTTCGAATAACCTTCCTGAATAGGCGTGTCATATTCATCAATGATAATAATTGGTGCCTTTCCGTAATGTGTCTTCAACATCTTTGATAATTTTTCAAGAGCAGAAGTAAGATCCACTTCATTTGCAGTTCCTTCTATGATTCTCGTGAAGTACTCCTTCTCATACTTTGCGATTCTGTCACTGTCCAGAAGTTCCTGATGCCTTCCATATTCTTCCTGCAAAAGACTGCGAATTTTATCAATTGTAGCTTCCCATGAATCAAACTTAACATCCTTAAATGTAAGAAACACAACAGGATATTTTCCCTGGTGAGAACGATATTCCTCCCCACACTTCCAAATATCTTTATCTGCAAAATATTTACTCGTATCTTCTTCCGATATTTCAAAAAAGACTCTGATCATATCCATATTCAGGGTTTTTCCGAATCGTCTTGGTCTGGTAAATAAAGATACCAGTGGCTTCTGATCCAAAAATTCCTTAATCAGCATAGTCTTATCAACATAGTAATATTCAGACTGTGCACGTACATAATCCGAAATACCTATCGGAAGAGGCTTTTTCTCTTTAGGCACATTTTTTTTAACATAATTTCCAGATGAAACTCGTCCATCAACAGGTCTTTCTGCATCATCTGGAATCTGCCAGCTTTTGCCTTTTTTTACAGCACCAGGTATTTTTCCGGATTTACATAATGCGGTTACTGTGCGTTCTGTAACATTCCACACTTCTGCCATTTCCCTGCAAGTTTTCATCAGCATTCATCCTCCATTATTTATTGGGATTATCTTTATTGCTAATTATAACTCGCATCCAGAGAAATATCAATTATATTTGATTTCTTTCCGAATTGATTTGATATATTTCCGAATAACCTTTGTATTATTTCCGAAAAAAGATCTCTTCAATCCCAAATTACTGCCTGTTCCGGTACCATTCTGTGTAGACCCTGTTTAAGGTAAATGACATGATTGCCAGTATATTTGCTCGAATCGTATCATCCGGCCAGGTAGCGTAAATTTCACTGCTCGCAACATTTTTTATATAATCTTTGTACCGTTCATAATAATCCGGCGCTGTTGTATCATTTACCGATCCATCATGAACCACGATATATTCCGGTATGACTACTCTGCTCAAAACGATCTCTCCACTTTCATTCACCGGCTTTATCTCAGCTTCTTCTATCTTTGGCGGATATTCTGCAAATAACGTATGGGGTCCGATCACAAGTCTTTCAAAAGATGCTTCTGCCTGAAAT
>ENA-OPZZ01000370-OPZZ01000370.1-human-gut-metagenome-genome-assembly--contig:-NODE-370-length-36068-cov-5.110709_pt1 | contig 36068 bp, 27 predicted proteins | sample MGYA00242487_ERZ504511 | MGnify/ENA primary metagenome ERZ504511 (study PRJEB26092, sample SAMD00036241) | human gut metagenome | host: Homo sapiens | study: EMG produced TPA metagenomics assembly of... | reverse complement strand
GGCTTTGAGTCATAAAGGCTGGAAGTGTCATGCAGGCTTTTCTGTGACTATGCCCAATAATTATGTATTGCTTCCCGGTTTTGACGTAGATAATAAAGAGTTGGAAGAGAAAAAACTAGCGGATGCTGTTTCGACTGTCAGTAAAATAAATGCTTCGATAAGTAAGAGGGAAGAGCTGTTTCTCTGTCATGAAGGGAGTATGCCTTTTATCAAGACGAGGATTATAAATCCGTTGTTTAATCGTTTTCAGATGTCTCCTAAGCATTTTTATGCTACCGATGCTTGTATTGGGTGTAAGCGTTGTGAGGAGAGTTGCCCGGTGGAGAATGTTACAGTTGTGGACGGAAGGCCTGTTTGGGGAATGGATTGCACCTCATGCCTGGCATGTTATCATGTTTGTCCGCAGCATGCGGTGCAATATGGAAAAAGGACGAAAGATAAGGGGCAGTATTTCAACCCCAATCAATCTACTCGTCTTTGATTTTAATACAGCAGTTGGATAAGTCTTCAATGATGGCCAGACTTTCTACTCTGACACCTTGTTCCTCAAGCATTTTGCGGCCATTCTGGAAGGCTTTTTCAATAATGAAGCCCATTCCTACCAAATTTGCTCCGGATTGCTTGACGAGGTCGATAATGCCCAATGCGGCATTTCCGTATGCGAGAAAGTCATCCACGAAAAGAACATTGTCGTTCGGGGTGAGGAAATCTGCACTGATAACGACTTCATAATCACGGTCTTTGGTGAATGAGTGCACGGTGGTGCTTAGTGCATTCTGGATGGTTTTAGGAGACTTTTTCTTTGCAAATACAACTGGTAAATCCATCAGGTAGCCTGTCATGATAGCAGGGGCGATGCCGCTGGCTTCGATCGTCATAATCTTATTTACGTTTGTGGCTGCAAAACGGCGGACAAACTCAACTCCGATTGATTTCATCAGGACAGGGTCCATTTGATGATTAATAAAACCGTCTACTTTCAGGATACCTCCTTCGTAGCACTTTCCGTCTTGCAGAATTCTTTTTTTAAGTAATTGCATGCTGTATGATATTAATTAAATAATGTGCTAATATTCCATTCCGCATGGTGAACAGCGGTTGGTATATTAGCACATGGAAATTTAAATCGTTACTTGTTGTCTCTTAAGTCTTTTACTCGGACGGCTTTTCCTTCGCTTTGCGGGAGAGAGCCTTTTTTTACCAGTTTAACTTTGGGAGTCACCAATATTTCATCCTTTAATTGGCGGGTTATATCCTTGCGGATCTTCTCCAGTTCAATATAATTGTCAGTGGAAAGGTCGCTTAATTCTACTTCGACGATCATCTCGTCTTGGTTGTTGACTGTTTCCAGTGTAATCAGGTAATTGCTGCCTAATTCGGGAAATTGTACGAGTATCTTTTCTACTTGCATCGGGAAGATATTTACTCCCTTGATAATGAACATATCATCACTGCGTCCCTTGATACGATCAATACGGATGTGCGTGCGGCCGCAGGGGCATTTTCCCGGAAGAATACGGGTTAAGTCACGGGTGCGATAGCGGATTAACGGCATCATCTCCCGGTCGAGAGTCGTAAGTACTAATTCTCCGATTTCTCCTTCCTGAACGGGTTCTCCTGTTTCCGGATCGATAATTTCTACCAGATAACAGTCTTCCCAGAAGTGCATTCCGTTTTGTTCCTGACATTCGAAAGCAACACCGGGACCGTTCATTTCTGTCATACCGAAGCTGTTGTATGCTTTTACGCCCAGCATCTTTTCTATTTTCCGGCGTTGTTCGTCGGTGTGAGGTTCAGCACCGATAACCAGCGTTTTCAGTGTGGTTCCTTTGGGATCAAGGCCTTCTTCCTGAAAGACTTCGGCAAGGCGGATGGCATAGCTGGGGATAGCATGTAAAGCGGTAGTCTTGAAGTCGTTGATGAATTTAATCTGTCGTTTACTGTTTCCGGCTGCGGCAGGGACTGTCAGACAGCCCAGGCGTTCTGCACCGTATTGGAAGCCTAACCCTCCTGTAAACATACCGTATCCGGAGCTGTTTTGGAAGACGTCGGTCTTGCGTATTCCTACTGCGTACAGGCAGCGGGCTACCAGGTTGGCCCAGGAGTCGAGATCGTGCTGTGAATGAACAATAACTGTCGGGTTTCCGGTAGTACCACTAGAAGAGTGAATACGTACACCATCATTGCTCATATCACCTGCTACCAGCCCGAAAGGATAGTGGGCACGCATATCGGCTTTGGTAGTAAAGGGCAATTTGCGGATATCGTCTAATGATTGTATGCTATCTGCAGTGATGCCATGTTTGCTGAAAACTTCTTTGTAATATGGGGAGTTTGCAGCTATATTGATTGTTTTCTTAAGCCGTCGAAGTTGTAATTCCTGCAACTTCTCCCGGCTCATGGTTTCTAGTTCTTCTTCCCAGTATTGTGTATTCATGATAATGCCTGTTATTACATTAGCTTTTCTGCAATTTCCTTGCCGGCAGCCAATGCTTTAAGATTCATTTCTACAATTGCTTCTCCCTTGCGCAGGAAGATTTCACGGATGCTGTCTTGTACTTTTCCGTAGTCGATGCCAAGGAATGGAATGGTTGCTCCCAGTAAGACTATGTTGGCAACGCGGGCGGAGCCTACTTCTTTGGCTACTTTGTCTACGTTCAACACAATTTTGTGAGGCAGCTTATTGATTTCTGCCATTACTTTGTCTGCTTCCGGATAATTGGGGATATTGACAAACGGAGTTTCGTTAGTCACTAACCAACCGTTAGGGCTAAGATAAGGGAGGTAGCGCAATCCTTCCATGGGTTCCAATGAAATGATAAGGTCGCATTTACCTGATGGGATCAAGTCTGAAGCAATCGGCTGGTCGCTGATACGGAGGTTGGATTGAACATCTCCTCCGCGTTGGCTCATTCCGTGCACTTCTGCTTGTTTCATATATAATCCTTCTTTCAAGGCAGCTTTGCCGATCACTGTAGCAATAGACAGAATTCCCTGTCCACCGACTCCTGATAATATAATGTCTTTCTTCATGGCTTACTTACTTCTTTTTTTGCGTGCTAATGTCTGGATACACTCTCTACGTGGAATAATGACAGATACACCACGGTATTCGATCTCTTCGCGAATGATTTGCTTCATCTCCTCATAGTTTTTCTTCAACGGAGTAACGACGCGGATATGAGCCGGATCTACTCCGATACCTGCACAGATCGCTTCGATACGTCCGGTTCCGGCAGAGTCCTGTCCGCCTGTCATGGCGGTAGTTTCATTGTCGGAGATGACGATGGTTACACTGGCATTCTCGTTCACACAATCTAATAGTCCGGTCATTCCGGAATGGGTGAATGTGGAGTCTCCGATGACAGCTACAGCCGGGAAAAGACCTCCGTCAGCCGCACCTTTCGCCATCGTGATGGAGGCGCCCATGTCTACGCATGAGTTGATTGCATTGAAAGGAGCATTCGCGCCTAATGTGTAACAGCCGATGTCGCTGAATACTTTATGAGATGGGTATTCTTCTTTCAGAACTTCGGTTAGTGTGATATACATATCGCGATGTCCGCAACCTTCGCAAAGTGCAGGCGGACGCATTTCTACGACAGAAGGAATGCCGAATTCCGATTTATTCTCTTTGCCTACGGCGCGGGCTACAGAGTCCGGATTTAATTCTCCATCCTGTGACAGAGTGCCGTCCAAGCGTCCTTTTACTTTAACGCCGATGCCCAGATAACCTTTCAATTGTTTTTCTACAAATGGTTGTCCGTCTTCCAGAACGAGGATTTCGTCACAGGAGTCAATCAATTGATGTAATTGCTTTTTAGGCAATGGATACTGGCCGATCTTAAGTACCGGGTATTCACAACCTTCCGGATAGTTTTCCATCAGATAGTTGTAGCCGATGCCACAAGCGATAATTCCTAACTTTTTGTTAGGACCATCTGTATATTTATTATAAGGTGATTCTTCCGAAGCTTTGATAAATTCGTCTTGGCGGGCAAGCAATACTTTATAGCGTTTGCGGGCATTTCCCGGCAACAAGATGAACTGACGCGGATCTTCGCTGAAAGAGATGCTGTTCTGCGGCTTTTGCTCTTTGCGTTCTACTCCTGAACGGGAGTGTGCCAGGCGGGTTACCATACGCATCAAGATCGGTTCGCCTAGCTTTTCAGAGAATTCGAAGCCACTGTATACCATATCATACGCTTCCTGCTGATTGCTTGGTTCGTACATCGGTATCAGTGAGAAATCTCCGTAGAAACGGCTGTCCTGTTCGTTCTGCGAGGAGTGCATACTGGGATCGTCTGCGGCTATCACAATCAATCCGCCTTTCACGCCTGTGATGGCAGAGTTGACGAAACAGTCGGCAGCTACATTCATACCTACGTGCTTCATACAAACTAATGCCCGTTTACCTACGAAAGACATACCCAACGCAGCTTCCATCGCTGTTTTTTCATTGGCACACCAACGGTTGTGTATATTCTGTTCGGTCGTTATAGGGGCCATTTGAATATATTCCGTAATTTCAGTTGAAGGAGTACCCGGGTAGGCATAAACGCCTGAAAGTCCGGCATCCAGTGCAGCTTGTGCAATGGCTTCATCGCCAAGTAAGAGTTGCTTGCTCATATCTATTTCTTTTATTTAGTGTTGATCACAGTTTGTTAATCTATCGGGCAAAGATAGGCTTTTCCGTTCGTTTTATCACAAATTTACTTGAAAATCTTTCTTTCATTCAGGGCTTTCCAGTATTTTCTTGCATTTGCCATGTGGTCGGCATAATTGGATGCAAAGTTGTGAGTTCCGGAAAAATCTTCTTTAGCACACATGTAGATATAGTTATGTTTGGTATAGTTCAATACGCTGTCTATTCCCTTTTTAGAAGGGATACGGATGGGGCCTGGAGGCAGACCGGTATTTATATAGGTGTTATAGGGGGAATTGACTTTTAAATTTTCGTTGGTGATTCGGCGCAGACCGAAATCCTGTAGTGCAAATTTGATGGTAGGATCTGCCTGCAAAGGCATATCTTGATGTAAACGGTTGATATACAATCCGGCTACCATTGGCTTTTCTTCATTGTTGTTGGTTTCTTCTTCAACGATGGAAGCAAGAGTGCTGACTTCTTCCGGTGTCATGCCGATAGCGGTGGCTTGTGCCAGACGTTCTTTGTTCCAGAAGCGTTCGTGCTCATTCTTCATTCGTTTAAAGAAGTCGTCTACGCTCATATCCCAATATACCTGATAGGTTTCAGGTATGAAAAGGCTGGGGAGTGTTATGGTTGTGTATCCCATTTGAGCCTGGAAAGTAGAGTCGAATAACTGGCTGGCGATTTCGGCAGAGTCTATCATGAGTTGTTTTCCAATGCTTCGTGCTAACCGGTCTAATGTCCGGACACTTCCTATGGTAAGGTTGATCGCTTCCTGATAGCCTCTGGAAAAGCGACTATATACGTGATAGATATTGTCATTTGGGCGAATGGCATAACGTCCGGTATGGATATTCTGATCGAAATCTTTATATTTTGCCATCCACTGGAATCCGGTGAACTTATTGACATGCCCGAATTTTTGTATTTTATGATAGATAGAGTCGGCTGTGTCATCCCGGTCTACATAAATATATACAGTTTTAGATGGATGAAATTGAGGAGCAAACAGATAGTAATAAAAGGTGCCTCCGGCAATTGCACAAAGGAGGAATGCTCCGATTAGAATTGATAGTAGAATATTTCTCTTTTTTCTCTTCATCTTTTGAGGTATATTTAAAAAGTTCGCCAAAGATAAAAAGAATTTGGATAGGATTGTTCTCTTTTTAGGATGAATCATAAGAAGACTATATCAAAAGTATGTTTTCTTTCGATGCGGTAATGAATCCATTCTTTCACGTTGCGTTTGCCTTGCTTGATTTATTCAGTTGCTTATTGTGCTGCTTGGCATTCATTGCAATTATCTTTTTGTTTCCAGCGTAGTTCCATTATTCCAATATATTGTGGGACTATTTTCTCGCAATATATGGGAATGTTTTCTCATAAAATAAGAGAATACTTTCCCACAATATGTGGGAATAAGACAATCTCTTGACGTTACAATGTGAAACCTTGAGAGTAATACAACAACTCCCTTTTATTGAAGTGCAAGTCTGTTTGTAACTAGAATGCCATTGGCATAGGGAAATGAATTCATTTCAGAGAAACGAGTTTTGCTACTTAGTTCGGCCAGAGGGAATAATTTGCATTTGCTTCTATTTTGTTTTCTATCTCATCGGGTAAAGGTGCGAAGAAATCCATATTAGTCAGGCTCTCGATGCTATCCACTGTGACTACATATGAAGATAGAGGTTCTACTGCCTGCTCATTGTTGAATAAGAAGCCGATAGCCCGTATCGGTTTGGCAAAAGGAGATAGGACTACTTTGAAAAACCGTTGAGGTACTACGACCTTATTTTTCCCAATCGTTTTAGGCTGTTTTTCAATAATAGGTCCACATATAATAATAATGGCACTATCTGCTATAGCCCAATTCCGGATTTTTTCTTCCAGATTTTTCCATCCTCTTCTATTTAACTGGGGATGTTGGGGACACATATTGCTGAAATAGAATGATTCTTTCATGGCTTCAGGACTCCATTTCATATCTGCAGCAGGCGCCATGTGTCCTTTGTCGTATCCTGAACGGGTGTAGTCAGTATTGGTTGCAATCGGGCCTGTCACTAATGGGTCGGCAATAAAACGATTGCCTCTTTTTTCTTTTCCTTTGGTTTCTTCCCGGGTTAATTCGTAAGAGACCCAGTTGGGTATTTTTTAAATCTTTGTTATATGATACGGTATATCCGCTATGCCGGATTATTTGTTCTTGCCGGGGAACTAATGGTATGGGTGTCTCCAGATCTTTGCCAAGTGGAATTTGAAGGGAGACATCGGTTTGCGGTTCATTATTATTCTGGGTATTAATCTGTTGGCAATATAAATAGACGCCAAAAAGAATAGGAATGAGCACAATGATGGCGATGATACATCCTAATCTGTTATTGGAATGTGATTTCTTTTTGAATAGCTTTCTGTTTTTACCTTTTTTACTTCGATTCATTGGTTAGCTAGTAATGGCGGGTTTGTTTTATTCTTCTTTTCTCATGCTGAATTCACAACCGCAATATTGTTGGTTGTAGAAGTTATACTCTTTAATGATGGCGATGCGTCGTTCGCTAAGTCCGCCTTTCCGCCAATTCTGTTCCCAGTATGTGACATCTGGGTATGAAGCGGTGGCATATTGTCCGGCTTCATTAATCTGCTCCAGACTTTTCCAACGACTGGAAGCAAGCGTTGTGGTTATTATGGAAAGGCCATGTTCATGTGCATAACGGGCGGTCTCCAATAAGCGTAGTTTAAAGCAACGTAGGCAGCGTCCTCCTCTTTCGGGTTCCTGCTCCATTCCTGCTATATGGCATCGCCAGTTTTCATGATCGTAATCAGCATCTATTATCTCCAATCCCAATGATTGGGCATAGCGTGTACATTCGTCTTTTCTTATCATATACTCTTCCAGCGGATAGATATTAGGATTGCAATAATAGATAACAGGGGTGATGTGATGTTGCATCATACATTCAATAATGGCTGATGAACAAGGAGCACAACAGGTATGAAGTAAGACTTTATCGGCTCCTCCCGGAACTTCGAGTTGGAATTTCTTTTTCATGCTGTAAAGTTAGTACATATTTACGATACGAGTCAATGGTTTATGTTTTATTCAGAATAGTTTTTTTAGTATCTTTGTCCACTCAAGTTTATAACAGATCAATAATGAATGAATTAAATTGCGGGCAGGAAGAGCAATATGCAGGCCCGGAGAAGAAAAAGAGTACCTCGAAAATTGTAAAGAGAACTTTAGTTGTGGCTGCATTAGCTTTGGCGGTATATGTTGTATATTCCGTAGTTTATTTATTTGTTTCACCTGATCGTAATATTCAGCAAATCTATCTGGTTCCCGAAGATGCTGCGTTTATCATTCAATCATCGGCCCCGATTGAAGATTGGGAAAAGTTTAGTGGAAGTGAAACATGGCAATGTCTGAAGAAAGCGAAATCTTTCGAGGAAGTAACGGAGAGTGTAGAGAAGCTCGATTCGGTAGTCAAAAGCAATAAAGTGTTGTTGTCGCTTGTTGGTGAGCGGGATATGCTTATTTCGCTTCACAAGACTCGTGCCACAAAGTGGGATTTTCTGCTGATTCTGGATATGCAGAAAACATCGAAAATGGATTTATTGAAAGATCAGGTGGAAACCGTATTAGTCATGAGTGGCTTTACTGTCACCAACCGGATACATAACGGCATTAATATCCTTGAAATGCGTGATTCCGAAACAAGGGATATTTTCTATATTGCTTTTGTGGATAATCATTTGGTAGGATCTTATACGTCCGGGCTTGTCGAATCGGCTATTGATTCGCGTAATAAACCCAAAATCGGACTCGACCAGTCTTTTATTGAAACGGAGAAGTTGGTTTCCGGCAAGGGGCTTGTCAGAGTCTTTATTAATTATGCGCGCGTACCTCAATTCATGTCTATTTATCTGGGGGCAAGAAACGAATACATTGATCTGTTTAGCAATTCTATGAATTTTGCCGGACTTTACCTAAATACGGATAAGGAGCGGATGGAAGTGAAAGGGTATACGTTGAGAAAAGATTCTGCCGATCCTTATGTCACTGCTTTGTTGAATTCGGGAAAACATAAAATGAAAGCGCATGAGATTCTGTCCGGGCGGACGGCTCTTTATACCAATATAGGTTTCAACAACCCGGTAACTTTTGTAAAAGAGCTGGAGAATGCAATGTCGGTTCATAATAAACAATTGTATGATTCTTATCAAAGTTCCCGGAAAAAGATTGAAGGGCTATTCGGGATATCTTTGGAAGAAAACTTTTTGAGTTGGATGTCGGGGGAATTTGCTATTACGCAATCCGAACCGGGGTTGTTGGGACATGACCCAGAACTAATTCTGGCTATCAGAGCTAAAAGTATAAAAGATGCCCGTAAGAACATGGAATTAATAGAAAAGAAGATTAAGCGGCGCAGTCCGGTTAAGATAAAGACGGTCAATTATAAAGATTTCGAGATTAATTACGTCGAAATGAAAGGCTTTTTCCGCCTGTTCTTTGGAAAACTATTTGATAAATTTGAAAAGCCATATTATACTTATGTCGATGATTATGTAGTTTTTAGTAATAAGGCTGCGTCTTTGCTCTCTTTTGTGGAAGATTACGAGCAGAAGAATTTATTGAAAAATAATCCGGGATTTGAAAATGCGCTTTCCTATTTAAAGTCGAGTTCTACCATTTTCTTATATACGGATGTGCACAAGTTTTATTCCCAACTGAAACCTATGATGAATCCTGCCACATGGAATGAAATACAATCCAATAAAGATATTCTGTATTCGTTTCCTTACTGGACTATGCAGGTTATAGGAGATGGACGGTCAGCTTCTTTGCAATATGTGATGGATTACAGTCCATATCAACCGGAGGAGGTTGTTGCCATTGCTGCCGATGAAGATGATGAGGAAATGAACGAAGATGCTGAAACTGAAAAAGAACAGATGAGCGAATTGAAGCGTTTCTATGTCGAAAAGTTTGAAGGAAACGTTTTGAGGGAGTTTTATCCGGAGGGAGCGTTGAAGAGTGAAGCGGAAGTAAAGGAAGGAAAACGTCACGGTCGTTACCGTGAATATTATGAGGATGGGACATTGAAGCTTCGTGGAAAGTATGCAAATAATAAACCGAAGGGTACATGGAAGTACTATACCGAGGACGGAAAATTTGAACGCAAAGAAAAGTTCTAGATTGCGTCAACAAAAGTTGATTTAAAAATTATGCTCAAAAATAATCGGATTCTTTTTGATTTTCTCAAATAAAGCTGTAATTTTGCACGCCGTAAACGAGAGACAAACGCCGCTATAGCTCAGTTGGTAGAGCAACGCATTCGTAACGCGTAGGTCGCCAGTTCAAGTCTGGCTAGCGGCTCTCAAATTAGAACGCTGATTATTAATTAATAATCAGCGTTCTAATTTTTACAGGATTCCCTATTCTTATTTTAAAAGGGAAATCCTGCGTATGTAATAGATGTGAAATATAAAAATGTAATCTATGTTGAGTCGTATTATTGTTTTAGTGGTTGCCGGAGTAGCCGTAGTCTATATCGTTCGCTTTATAGATAACTTTTTCTCCCAGCGTAGAAGATAAAACTAGCTTTCAAACATTCTGCTGCGTGCGAGCATACAAGCGCCAACGATGCCAGCTTTGTCTTTCAGCTTAGATGTGATGATGGCTGAATCTTTATTAACCAGATTTAGAGAGTACTTGCGTACGGCTGTTTTTATGGGCTGGGTGATATAATCACCAGTTAAAGATAAAGTTCCACCTATAATGACCAGTTCTGGGTTGAAGATGTTGATTAGCCCGGCAATCTGTTTGCCTAGTTTCTGCCCGATTTCTTCTACAATTTCAATGCAAAGCAGGTCTTCTTTATTCACAGCGGCAATGATCTCATCAAGAGTGATCGGGTTTTCCTCTGTGGCGATTCGTGTAGATAGAATGGAACTTTCCCCACTTTGAATACGCTCTAATAAGATACGATGAAGTGCCGATCCGGAAGCTTCCGTCTCCAAGCAACCTTTTTTTCCGCAATGGCAGATTATCTCATTATCATAAGCACTCATGTGTCCAAATTCACCGGAGAATCCGGATTTCCCGGTATAAATCTTACCATCAATAATAATTCCGATACCTACTCCCCAGCTTACATTTACAAAAATGATATCCTTTTCTCCTTTTACGCAGCCTTGCATATATTCGCCATAAGTCATGGCACGCGTGTCATTATCAATGGTTACTTTATATCCCAATTTTTCGGATAATACATCCGCCAACGGCCTTTCCTCAAAATTGAATTGGCTGAAGCTATACCCTGATTCAGGATTTACACGCCCCGACACATTTACATTAATATTTAAGATCTTCTCTTTATTAATAGTGAGTTTCTTTATAAAATTGAGAATATGCTTGCATAACTCATTCATCCCTTCGATTGAGTTCTCAAACTTATAAGGTATATTCATTTTCAATTCTACCATATCGCCTTTGAAATTTATCAGTCCGATATTGACGGCGAATCTTTTGATGTCTACACCCAAAAAGTAACCGGATTCCGGATTAAGCCCATAGAGGTTGGGATGGCGTCCGCCACTAGTTTCCAATTTGCCATAATCATTAATATATCCGTCATCACACATTTCACCGATAAATTTGGTGACAGTCGGTACACTTAAATCCAGCTCTTTTGAAAGATCGGGAATTGTAGAACTTCCATTATATATATAATGTGTAATAATCCTCTTTTTGACAAGAGCACTTTTAGAGCCTTTTTCTATTTCTTTCAAGAATTGTTGGTTCATAACTATGTATATTTGGTAATTCACACAAAGATAATTAATTTTTTTATTAATACGTGGTTTTGAGGCCTTGAAAATTAGAATATCTTGAATGTTATATTCCCTATATACTATGTAATGGATTTATATATAGGATAATGTAGCTATGGACGATTGTGGATATAATAAATGAAATAAGACGATTTGTGAGGTAATTCCCCCTTCTATTAATTAATAATGCGAGGAATAACGATTTTATTAATAAAATATTTTATTATCTATTGTTTATTTAATAAATATAGCTATATTTGTGCCGTGATATTATTAATAAAACTCTATATCCTTAAATGAATTTAGTATGAGAAACTATTTTTTAGGTCTGTGTTTATTATTTGCTTTGTGTTTTACGGCATGCTCTCATTCAGATGATTCTGTTGATGTGCTAATTATTGGTGGAGGCGCTAGTGGAGTGACTGCTGGTATTCAGTCTGCTCGAATGGGGGCTGCAACATTGATAGTAGAAGAAACAGAATGGCTGGGTGGAATGCTTACATCTGCAGGTGTAAGTGCTGTTGACGGAAACTATGATTTACCGGCAGGCTTGTTTGGTGAGTTTCGCGGACATTTGGCAGATTATTATGGAGGACTTGATTCTCTAAAAACCGGTTGGGTGAGTGCAGTGTTGTTTGAACCTTCAGTCGGAAATAAAATTTTCCATGAAATGGTTGACGCGGAGAAAAATTTAAAAGTATGGCATAATGCTACTTTGGTAAAGCTGGAAAGAGAGAATGATGCTTGGATTGCTCAAATTCAGATGAAAGATAATACAATTAAAAAAATACATGCTAAAATATTGATTGATGGTACTGAATTGGGGGATATAGCAAAAATGTGCGGGGTGAAATATGATGTCGGTATGGAAAGCCGTCATGATACTAAAGAAGATATTGCTCCGGAAGAGAAAAATAATATAGTTCAGGATATTACATACGTAGCAATCTTGAAAGATTATGGTAAAGATGTGACTATTCCTTGTCCTGAAGGATATAATAAAGATGAATTTGCTTGTGCTTGTGCCAGTCATGTTTGTATCATGCCTAAAGAACCGGATCGTGTATGGTCTAAAGACATGATGATAACTTATGGAAAACTTCCTAATAATAAATACATGATTAATTGGCCGATAGAAGGCAATGATTATTATGTAAACTTGATTGAAATGACCCGTGAGGAACGTGAAGAAGCCTTGAAATATGCAAAACATTATACGATGTGTTTCGTTTATTTTCTGCAACATGAATTAGGTTTTAATACATTGGGCTTAGCTGATGATGAATATCCTACAGCCGACAAATTACCATTTATTCCTTACCATAGAGAGTCTAGGAGAATCCATGGGCTAGTACGTTTTGATTTAAATCATGCTTGTGAACCGTTCAGGCAGTCTCAACCTCTTTATCGTACTTGTATTGCCGTGGGGAATTATCCTGTGGACCATCATCATACGCGTTATCATGGATATGAAGAGTTGCCTAATCTTTATTTTCATCCGATACCGTCATACGGTTTACCTTTAGGAACTTTGATTCCGAAAGATGTTGAAGGATTGATTGTTGCTGAAAAATCAATATCTGTTTCTAATATAATTAATGGTACCACTCGTTTGCAGCCGATGGTTATGCAGATCGGGCAGGCAGCGGGAGCATTAGCAGCTCTTGCGGTGAAAGAAGGTAAAAATATAAGAGAAGTATCTGTTCGGGAAGTACAAAATGCGATTTTGGATGGAAAAGGATATTTATTGCCTTATTTAGATGTTGAGTTAGATCACCCAATGTTTAAGTCACTACAACGTATCGGCTCTACAGGTATATTAAAAGGTATAGGTAAAAGTGTTGACTGGTCAAATCAAATGTGGTTCAGAGCGGATACATTATTATTGGCAAATGAGTTGAAAGGATTGGGTGATGTTTATCCTTTTGTCAATAAGCAAGTATTCGAAGGTAATAATACCATATCAATTCAGAAAGCTACAGAGCTAGTAGGAGAGATTGCAGAAAAAGAAGGTATTGAGATGAAAGAGGGTAGGGTAGAAGAGATCTGGGATAAATTTGATTTGAAAGATTTTGATATGAATCGAAATATTTTGAGAAGTGAAATGGCAATTTTGATTGATCAGATATTAGATCCTTTCAATAATAAAAAAGTAGATATTATAGGGCAATATATTCAATAGGTAATAATAATATAAGTGTTAACTGCTGTTTTAATTAAACTAATATGAAAACATTAGATCGAAGAGACTTTCTAAAAAAAGCCACATTGGCTGGCGCGTCAGCCTTGACTGTACCAACTTTGTTTGAATCTTGTACTTCAAAAGCTAGTGCCAGTACAGTAGTGGCAACTGATGGTTTGGAAAGTAAACTCATTGTTCCTAAAAACAATGGCTTAAAAATTACCGGAACTTTTTTGGATGAAATATCACATGATATTCCACATCAGAACTGGGGTGAGAAAGAATGGGACTTGGATTTTCAGCACATGAAAAATATAGGAATTGATACAGTAATAATGATCCGTTCTGGTTATCGTAAGTTTGTCACTTTTCCTTCTCCTTATTTATTGAAGAAAGGTTGTTATATGCCTTCCGTTGACTTGGTGGATATGTTTTTACGTTTAGCTGAAAAGTATGGAATGAAATTCTATTTTGGACTATACGATTCGGGTAAATACTGGGACACAGGGGATATGACCTGGGAAGTGGAAGATAACAAATATGTAATTGATGAAGTTTGGGAAAATTATGGTTCCAAGTATAAAAGTTTTGGAGGATGGTATATCAGTGGTGAAATAAGCCGGGCAACGAAAGGGGCGATTGGTGCTTTTCATGCATTAGGAAAACAATGTAAGGATATATCTAATGGATTGCCTACTTTTATATCTCCTTGGATTGATGGCAAAAAAGCAATCATGGGAACGACAAAAATGACGAGAGAAGATGCCGTTTCTGTACAACAACACGAAAAAGAATGGGATGAAATTTTTGATGGAATTCATGATGTGGTAGATGCATGTGCATTTCAAGATGGGCATATTGATTATGACGAATTGGATGCGTTCTTTTCTGTCAATAAAAAATTAGCAGATAAGTATGGTATGCAATGTTGGACAAATGCCGAATCTTTTGACCGTGATATGCCAATTCGTTTTCTACCCATTAAGTTTGATAAACTTCGGATGAAGTTGGAAGCAGCCAAACGTGCCGGATATGATAAGGCTATTACTTTTGAATTTTCTCATTTTATGAGTCCGCAATCAGCCTATCTGCAAGCTGGTCATTTATATGACAGATATAAAGAATATTTTGAAATAAAATAAATGTTATGAAGTCTACAATCAATTTTAGTTATCTTATATTCCTATCTGTTGTGGCAGCATTGGGAGGCTTCTTGTTCGGATATGATACTGCGGTTATATCGGGAACAATTGCCCAAGTGACTCAACTTTTTCAATTAGATGCACTACAACAGGGATGGTATGTAGGATGTGCTTTAGTAGGCTCTATCGTAGGTGTTCTTTTTGCTGGAATCTTAAGCGATAAGTTAGGAAGAAAACTTACGATGGTTATATCAGCTGTGTTGTTTTCCACATCAGCTCTAGGATGTGCTCTATCAGCCGATTTTGCCCAATTGGTAGTTTATCGGATTATAGGTGGAGTAGGAATAGGGGTTGTGTCCATTGTTTCTCCTCTTTATATATCAGAACTAGCTGTAGCGCAGTATAGAGGACGTTTGGTGTCATTGTATCAGTTGGCTGTAACAGTTGGTTTTTTGGGAGCTTATTTAGTTAACTATCAATTATTGGCATGGGCGGAGAGTGGTACGCAATTAAGTGTGGATTGGTTGAATAAAATATTTATAACTGAAGTATGGAGAGGTATGTTGGGTATGGAAACATTGCCGGCAATCTTATTCTTCATAATCATATTTTTTATTCCGGAAAGTCCCCGCTGGTTAATCGTACGTGGAAAGGAATTGAAAGCTGTAAATATATTAGAGAAAATATATAATTCAATTACAGAAGCGAAAAGTCAATTAAATGAAACGAAATCTGTGCTGACCTCTGAAACAAAATCGGAATGGTCTTTATTGATGAAGCCTGGAATTTTCAAAGCTGTTATTATCGGTGTGTGTATTGCGATTTTAGGACAGTTTATGGGTGTGAACGCAGTACTTTATTATGGCCCTTCTATCTTTGAAAACGCAGGACTTTCAGGAGGAGATTCTCTTTTTTACCAAGTTCTGGTAGGACTAGTCAATACTTTGACCACCATTCTGGCTCTTGTCATCATTGATAAGGTAGGCCGCAAGAAACTTGTTTATTACGGAGTTTCGGGAATGGTTGTTTCTCTGATTCTCATCGGCCTGTACTTCCTCTTCGGAGATTCCCTGGGAGTATCCAGCCTCTTCCTGCTCGTTTTCTTCCTGTTCTATGTATTCTGCTGTGCCGTGTCTATCTGTGCCGTGGTGTTCGTGCTCCTCTCGGAGATGTATCCCACCAAGGTTCGCGGACTGGCCATGTCGATAGCAGGATTCGCTCTGTGGATCGGAACGTACCTGATCGGACAGTTGACCCCCTGGATGCTCCAGAACCTTACCCCCGCCGGAACATTCTTCCTGTTCGCCCTCATGTGCGTGCCGTATATGCTGATTGTCTGGAAACTCGTGCCGGAGACTACTGGGAAGTCGCTGGAAGAGATTGAAAGATATTGGACCCGTTCGGAATAGTAAAACAAAAAGACCTTAATAACTTAATAATAAAAGATGTATGGATTTTAAGAAACTGGCAAATCAATACAAGGATGAACTCTTGGATAATGTTCTTCCTTTCTGGCTTGAGAACTCACAAGACCATGAGTATGGTGGCTACTTCACCTGTCTGGATCGTGAAGGAAAAGTTTTCGATACAGATAAATTTATCTGGCTGCAAGGTCGCGAGGTGTGGATGTTTTCCATGCTTTACAACAAGGTAGAAAAACGTAAGGAATGGCTTGATTGTGCCGTTCAAGGTGGTGATTTTTTAAAAAGATACGGACATGATGGAGACTATAACTGGTACTTTTCACTTGACCGTTCGGGTAGACCATTGGTAGAACCATACAATATCTTTTCGTATACATTCGCTGCCATGGCTTTCGGGCAATTAAGCCTTGCAACCGGTAATCAGGAATATGCTGACATAGCCAAGAAAACCTTCGACATTATCCTTTCCAAAGTAGATAATCCGAAAGGTAAATGGAATAAACTTCATCCGGGCACTCGTAATCTAAAAAATTTTGCCCTGCCGATGATACTATGCAATCTTGCTATGGAAATTGAGCATATTTTAGGCAAGGACTATTTGGAACAAGCGATGGATACTTGTATTCATGAAGTTATGTCTGTCTTCTATCGTCCCGAACTTGGTGGTATCATTGTTGAGAATGTAGATGTGAATGGTAATCTGATAGATTGCTTTGAAGGACGGCAGATTACCCCTGGCCATGCGATTGAAGCCATGTGGTTTATAATGGATTTAGGGAAACGCCTAAACCGTCCGGAATTAATCGAGAAGGCTAAGAATATCACTCTTACAATGCTTGAATATGGTTGGGATAAAGAATATGGAGGTATCTACTATTTTATGGATCGTAACGGTTGTCCTCCCCAACAACTGGAATGGGACCAGAAACTCTGGTGGGTGCATATTGAAACACTCATATCTCTTCTGAAGAGTTATCAATTGACCGGAGATAACCAATGTCTGGAATGGTTTGAAAAAGTACACGATTATACATGGACCCATTTTAAAGATAAAGAGCATCCCGAATGGTATGGATACTTAAATCGGAGAGGTGAAGTGCTACTACCACTCAAAGGAGGAAAATGGAAAGGATGTTTCCATGTACCAAGAGGGTTATACCAATGCTGGAAAGTATTGGAACAGCTATAAACAATAATGGATATGTTAACCAATCTATATTAATAATCTAAAAATTAATTCTATGACAGAGTTTAACTCAAAAATCAAGAAGAACTCTCGTATATTGAAAATATTTATGTTTTCAATCTGCGCGCTATTTGCATGTGCTATCAGTAGTCATGCACAGAGTTTAGTGAAAGGAACTGTTACTGATGGTATAGGAGAACCGCTACCAGGAGTAAGTGTTGTCGTAAAAGGAACTACTAATGGCACTATTACAGATGTAAATGGAAAATATAGCATTCAGGCCACCGCAAAAGACATTTTATCATTCTCATATGTTGGAATGTCAGATCAGGAAATAAAGGTAGCAGGTCAGACGACCATTAATGTGGTTATGAAAGATGATGTGGCAGCTTTGGATGAAGTGATTGTGGTAGGATATGGTACTGCCAAGAAGCAATCTTTAACCGGAGCCGTATCTGCGGTGAAAGGCGACGAACTGCTGAAAGCACCGGCAACCAATGTGTCGAGTCTTTTAGGTGGACGTTTGCCAGGTATTTCATCTGTTCAAGTATCTGGTGAACCCGGAGACGATCAGGCTACATTACGAGTTCGTGGCTCTATTTATAATGTTACTTATATAGTAGACGGAATGCCTCGTTCTATTAATGATATTGACCCTAATGATATCGAAAGTGTATCTGTTTTGAAAGATGGAGCTTCTGCAGCTGTTTATGGATTAAAAGGAGCCGGTGGTGTTATTATTATAACTACAAAAAAAGGTCAGGAAGGAAAATCCAAAATCACTTATAATGGTTCAATAGGAGCATCTATGAATGCAAACTTTCCGCAGTTTATGAATGGACCTCAATTTGCATATTATTATAATATGGCTGACATGATGGATAAAATGGCTAATGGAAGCATTTCAAACATTAGTCAATATAATCCCGTTTTTACAAAGGCGAATGTGGAAGCTATGTTGAATGGTGATCCTACTGACGGATGGGATAATGTTAACTATATTGATAAAGTATTCGGAACCGGTATTAATCAGAAACACAATGTAACAATACAGGGAGGTAGTGATAAGATGCGTTACTTTGCTTCTGTGGGTTATTTAGGTCAAAAAGGTAACATTGACAATTTCTCTTACAAGAGATACAATTTAAGAACTAATCTTGAGACTCAACTGGCTAAGAACTTCCAGTTAAGTTTAGGTATTGCAGGAAATGTCGGTAAACGTGAAACTCCGGGATATGCTTCAGGCGGTACGGATTCTAATTCCGAATTGGGTGAACAAGGTTGGTTGTCAGTAGCTCATCAGACTATAATGATGCATCCATATTTGCCGGAAACATATGACGGACTTTATTCTGCTACCACACAGAATAACACAAGTCTGCCCAACAGTCCATTGGCTGCCATTTATGAATCAGGATACAAACATACCAATAGCTTTGATTTACAAACTAACATCTCTTTACAATATAATGTACCTTGGGTTAAAGGCTTGAGCGTGAAAGTAACCGGAGCTTATGACTATACAACTTCTCATAATAAGAATTTGAATACACCTTACTCCACATATATACATAAAATGCCGACTTCGACAGCAGATTGGACTTGGTCTAAAGCAGACGATCCTCGCGGCACAGCAAATGGAATAAATTTAGGTGAAGGACAGTATAGTTCTCATCAAATGGTAGGCCAAGGAAGCATAAACTATGCAAGCTCCTTCGGAAAACATAATGTAGAAGGAATGGTATTAGCAGAAATCCGGGATTATAAAGAAAACAGTTTCTCCGGCTATAATAAGAACATGAGTTTCTCTGAACTACCAGAATTGAGCTTTGGACAACCGGCAGACTCTCCAATCTCGGGATACAGTGATGCAAACCGTAGTATTGGTTATGTTTTTCGTTTGAAATATGACTATGACAATAAGTATTTGGCAGAGTTTACAGGTCGATATGATGGTTCTTACAAATTTGCCGGCAATGTTAGTGGGAAACGTTGGGCATTCTTCCCGTCAGCGTCAGTAGCGTGGAGAATATCTAAAGAAGATTTTATGTCTAGTCTGACATTTCTGGATGATATGAAGATACGTGCATCTGTCGGTTTATTAGGAAACGATGCAGTGAGTCCGTATGCTTTCCTTAGTACTTACAATTTGATGGATGGTAACAAAAATGCATACCAAACAATTCTGAATGGAAAAGTAATGCAAGCATTACGCGCCTCTGTAATTGCCAATCCTACTCTAACTTGGGAGAACACCTTAACCTACAATGCAGGATTTGACTTTACGATGTGGAATGGTCTGTTGGGAATGGAGTTTGACGCATTCTATAATTATACCTATGATATTTTGACAGCAATGGGAGGCGATTACCCCCCATCTATGGGAGGATATTATTATACTTATGCCAACTATAATAAGGTCGATAGCAAAGGCGTTGAAGTAACGGTGAGCCATCGTAATAAATTAAACTTGGCAGGTAAGCCATTCTCCTATGGCGCAAGCTTCAATCTGACATTTGCAAGAAACCGTTATCTCCGTTATCCAGATAGTCCGAACACAGTAGAGTGGAGAAAACGCACAGGACGTAGTGTTGATGCTTCTGTTGTGTGGGTTGCAGATGGCTTATTCCGTTCGGAAGAAGAAATAGACAATTCAGCCTGGTATGGCACTCGTCCTAATGTCGGTGATATCAAATACAGAGATTTAAATGGTGATGGTAAAATAGACGAAGATGACAGAACACGTGTTGGACGTGGCAATCGTCCCGAATTAACTTACGGTTTGAACCTGAATTGTGCCTGGAATGGATTCGATTTAAGTGCACAATTTACTGGAGGTGCACTGTTCGACGTATCATTGACGGGTACTTATTATAATGGTTATGACGACAACACTGTATGGACACAGGCATTTAAAGAAGGTGCCAACTCACCATTATATTTAGTTCAGAATGCATATACAGTAGAAAATCCGAATGGAACATTCCCACGTCTTACGCTAGGTAATCAAGGACATGGAGGAGATAATGGATTAGCTTCCACTTTCTGGTTGCGTAACGGTAGATACCTTCGTCTCAAATCCGCACAATTGGGTTACACATTCCCCAAGAGATGGATGAGTCCTGTCGGCATTCAGAATCTTAGAATTTATGTAGAAGGTTCTAATTTATTCACGATTTCCGGTCTTCCTGATGGAATCGATCCTGAATCTCCGGGAGTAAATAACGGATACTATCCTCAACAACGCACCATTATGGGCGGTATAACTTTGACTTCTAAACCTTTAAAAGTTCTATTATGAAAACAAAATTTATAAGTATCATATTGTTGGGAGCCTCTTTAAGGGCTTGGCTCATGTAGTGATTATCTGGACATGACTCCAACAGACAGAGCATCAGATAAACTTGTATGGAGTAAACTCGACTATGCAGAACAGGCAGTCAACGATTTCTATCGCTATATAGATTATTTAGGAGCCTACAGGGATGGACAATGTTTGGCAGGAATGACAGAAGCTCTGACAGATCAGCTTAAATATGGTTCCTACAACTATATGGCTAAATGTCAGATACCTAGTGAAATTGCTTATGGAGGTTCTGTTCTCACAGTGAATTATGTTAGTACTTACCTTGGCAACTGGGGGACGATGTACGAATATGTGCGCCGTGTCAATGAAGGTATCAACAAATTAAAGAAATATGCTTCATTTGGTCAGGCTGATGAAGAACGCTTGGAAGCTGAAATGCGTTTCTTCAGAGGGTATCTCTATACAGATTTATTAAAGCGTTATAAAGAAGTGATTATATACGATGAGAATCTGGATAATATAAAAAAGGATATGCCAGTTAGTTCGGAAGCCGACGGATGGAATTTTGTATATAATGATCTAAAATATGCCGGTGAACATTTGCCTGTTGATAAAACTCCTAACGGACGTTTAACTAGCGGAGCTGCTTATGCAATGTTATCGAGAGCTATGTTGTATGCGGAAAGATGGGATGACGCTCGTATCGCAGCTGAAAAGGTGATGGGAATGGGTTATGAATTAGAAGCAAAAGAAGACTATTCAAATGCCTTTAAAGCAGGAAGCAAAGAAGCCATTTTACAATATTGTTATGATAAGAGTTCCACTGTGACTCATGACTTTGATGGATATATGGTTCCTGGAGGTGATAAAGCGCTCGACGGCAATTCCATGACCGGAGGATTCGGTACCCCGACACAAGAAATGGTTGAATCGTATGAATATGCAGATGGTAGTGGCTTCCCCGATTGGAGTGCATGGCATACTGCTGAAGGTACTACAACGACTCCTCCTTATGATAAACTAGAACCACGCTTTAAAGCTACCATTCTTTATAATGGAGCAACATGGAAAGGCAGACCGATAGAATCTTTCGTAAACGGTACTGATGGTTGGGCTGCATGGAAAACAGATGCCAAACCGGAAGGACGTTCTACTACCGGGTATTATTTACGTAAACTGGTAGATGAAGCTCATAATTTTACTTCCATACAAGCCAGTACACAGCCATGGACAGAAATTCGTTACGCAGAGGTATTACTGAATCATGCAGAAGCATGTTATCATCTGAATGGCTATACGGATAAGGCAAATAAAGACATAAAAGATATTCGTAACAGAGTGGGATTGTCTTACACAGACAAAAGTGGGGATGATTTAATGAAAGCCATCCGTCAGGAACGCAAAGTAGAACTTGCTTATGAAGGACATTATTATTGGGACATGCGTCGTTGGAAATTATCTGCGACAGCATTTACCGGTATTCGTCTTCATGGAATGAAAATAGAGAAAAATGCAAATGGGTCTTTCACTTACATTTATACAGAATGTGATGATAAAGATCGTAATTTCCCGACTAAGATGTATCGTTTCCCAATGCCACAGGCAGAGTTGGACAATAACGGTGCGGTAACTCAATATGCAGAATGGCAATAAATCTAAAATGAAAACATTATGAAAAAGAATATACTATATCTATTATTAGGGATTTTGGCTCTCACGAGTTCTTGCCAGGATCCGGAATATGTGCTTCCTACTGCGGACAGACAGGGAATCACGAGCTTGACTGCACTCTTTACTTCTGGGCCATACGTGGATAAAGAGGCTGTGGTATATACTATTGCAGATGCTTCTGTAGATAAGTATGTAATTCCTATGCCATGGTATTATCCGGAAAATAGTGATAATGAAACTTCAGAATATATGAAAGCGATGAGGATTCAGGCAAAGTTGGCACCAAACTGTACTATTGAACCGGTTCTTTCAATTCTCGATCTGACTAAAGAGAATTATTTCACTTATACAGACGCTCAAGGATATAAGAAACAAATCTGCATCACAGGCGAAAGAGTTAAGTCTACTAAGTGTCAGTTATTAAGTTTCTCAATACCGTCTGAAGACATTACAGGTATTATTGATGAAGACCACAAAACTGTATCTTTAATCTCTGCGGAAGATTTATCTTCTTGCTTGGCAGATTATTCACTGTCGGCTCATGCGACCATGTCACCGGATCCTAAAACAGAGCCTCTTAATTTTAATTCACCTGTTGAGCTTACAGTGATTGCTCACGATGGAGTGACAAAGCAAACTTATACTATTCAAAAAGCAGTACCGGATAAGATTCCTTACGGATATAGAAAAGGTAGTGAGACAGAATTATTTAAATTGGATATGGGAGTTATCGGCTTACCTTGGACTGGAGCAAATGCACCTTCTTTAGCTGTTTCCGGAAATAATCTGGTAGTTTGCTTGGGTGATGGTACCACAACTCCTGCATATTACAATGCATCTACGGGAAATAAGATTGGTAATGTAACTTTGGGTAGTGTGAGTGTTGCATCTTTAGGATGTATGACAAGTGATAGTAGGGGAAATATATTATTAGCAACGAAGGCTACTAATGGCAAGTCTTTCTCAATCTATAAGACTTCTTCTGTTACGACTGCTCCAACTTTATTGACTACTTATACTAATAATACAGGGTTAGATATGGGTACGAAAGTGTCTGTTCAAGGAGATATTAATACTAATGCCTCTATTATTGCTACTTGTGACGGAACAGCCAGTTCAGGTTCCAATAAGTTTGTTCGTTGGATTATAACAGACGGTGTATTGGGAAGTCCTCAAGTAGTAACAGTGAATGGTGTAGGTAATTGGGGAGCTCCCGCATCAAACACTAAAGTTGTGACTAAAGGAACTACTGCTCAAAGTGATTATTTTTTGTCATACTATGATTCTAACATTCTTTATTGGGTGAATGGAACAAATAATAATGCAAGTAAATCTCTGGAAGACTCCGACAATGGTAATTCTTGGGCAATGAATAACAACTGTCTGGATACAAGAAGCTTTAATAATGCACAATATCTTGTATTGGTATGTACAGCTCATTTCCCGCAATGGGGTGGAACTCCATGCTTATATATGTATGATGTAACGTCAGACGGATCATTCACTGGTACAATATCTACTTCAGATGCTCTGTCATTCAATCCTTCACTTTCCTCATACAATTCATCCGATGGTGTAGCTGCAACAGGTGATGTATTGCTTGCTCCGACAACAGATGGATATAAGCTCCGTGCTTACTACGTGGATAACAACTGTAAGGTTATCGGAGGATATGAGTTTGATTGTATCGACAAATAATTAATTGATCTCTTTATCTCATATATGATGAGAAAATACCCATTCATCATATATGGGATAAAGAAATCTGTAAATCATTTAAAGGAGTAGCTATATGTCAACAAAGAAAAAAATGTTATGGTTATTATCATTACTGCCTTTTTTCATAGCATGTGGTGATGATAACACTGATATCCCGGATTGGCCATGGGCGGAGCCGGAGACTCCAACTGAACCTGTTGAAGCCAATCCTGATATTGTAAATTTAGGCTGGACCAATGTGAAAAGCACTTATGGAACCTTGCCTGAACATATCAACGTATATAAATCACCAGAAACACTGGAAGGCAAAAAAGCGATAGCTTATATTGCGGTAGGTGATATGAGTAAGGCAGCATTTGGTGTATTAGGAGAAAAGACTGGATTGAAAAAGCCAAAAGAATTTTATGAAGAGAACAACTCCACAATTGTAATCAATGGAGGTTTCTTCTATGAGGGGTCATTAAGCCTAATATGGCGTAACGGTGAAATGGTGTGTAAGAACAATGATGTAACAGCAGAAGATTGGACTAACGGTCCATTCTGGTATCCTGTATTAGCTGCATTCTGTGAAATGAACGATGGCTCATTCAAATCAATGTGGACTTACACAACACTATCCAATGTTACTTATTGGTATTCGGAGCCCTCACCGGTAAAATCAGAAACAACTCCTAATGAAAATTTTCCGTCTACAGGAACTGTCTTAAATGCTAAAACAGGAATAGGCGGTGGCCCCGTACTTCTGTTGGATGGAAACATAAAGAATACATACGAAGAAGAAATTTTATCAGATATTGGCGCCACGGTGAACAGACCTCGTTCGGCTATTGGTATCACCAATGATAAGAAAATGATTCTTTTTGTGTGTGAAGGAGATGGAATGACAACGGGAGTTGCCGGTATGACCACCGAAAATGTAGCTAATATCATGAAAACACTGGGATGTACGGATGCTATCAATTTGGATGGCGGTGGTTCCAGTTGCATGTTAGTCAATGGGCAAGAGACTATCAAGACAAGTGACTCCAGCGGAGACGAAAGATCCGTAGCATCAGTAGTCACTCTTAAATAAAAAATGTACTGCGGATATATCAGGCAGTATATACCTAATAAAACAAGTATGATATGAGAAAATTTCTAAAAATACTAATACTGACTTTCTTGGGAGCAGTTACAATAACCTCCTGTAGTGATGATTCTGATGGAATTCCCGGATGGCCGTGGAACGATAATTCGACAGAAAAGCCGGACGAGCCGGATGTTGCAGAAGCTAAGCCACGATATATTTGGATTGATGCGGCTGCTAATTTTCCTGACTATGCCAATAGTAAGGAAAACATAGCCAAAGATATGGAAAAGATAAAAGCGGCAGGATTCACTGATATTATTGTCGATGTACGTCCCACTACAGGAGATGTATTATTCAATACTAATGTTGTAGATCAGGTGAAACGTATGGATGTATGGGGTAATTCCGGATATAGTTATTATGAAAGGACGGAAACTTGGGATTATTTACAGGCATTTATTGAGGAGGCTCGTATACAAGGATTAAAAGTGAATGCTTCTATCAATACATTTGTAGGAGGCTATTTATGTCCGTATAATTTAGGACATGATGGAGTCTTGTTCCGTGATGAATCAAAAAAAGGATGGGCTAGTGTAGCTAATCTAGCTGACGGGCTAACCAATACGATGGATTTGTTGGACGATGAAACCGATTATGGAGCGAAATTTTTCAATCCCGCTAATGATGATGTACAAAACTTTGTTTTACAGTTGTTGGCCGACTTGGCTAAATATGATTTGGATGGCATCATATTGGATCGTTGTCGTTATGATGACTATGGCTTAGAAAGCGATTTTTCAGATATTTCCAAACAGAAGTTCGAAGAATACATCGGTGAAACTGTAGCAAACTTCCCGGCAGATATTATGGCACCCGGTACGGATGAAATACCTTCTGACCAGCCTGTTTATTTTAAGAAGTGGTTGGAATTCAGAGCGAAAGTTATTCATGATTTCATAGTAAAGGCACGCGAGAAAGTTAAATCTGTCAATAACAATATCAAGTTTGGAGTTTATGTTGGTGCCTGGTATTCAACATACTATACATCAGGCGTGAACTGGGCCAGCCCTAAATACAACACCTCCGCTTATTATCCGAAATGGGCTACTTCCGATTATAAGAATTATGGATATGCGGACCATTTGGACTATATCTTTTTGGGTGCTTATGCTTCCGTGAACAATATATATGGAAGTGGCGAATGGACCATGGAAGGTTTTTGTAAGAATGGACGTGAACTGTTACAAGGAGATGTACCTTTTGCAGGCGGACCAGATATCGGTAACAGTACCGGATGGACTGACGGAGGACAATCTGCAAAAATTCCGGATACTATTGATGCTTGTATCAGTAATAGTGACGGCTTCTTTGCCTTCGACCTTTGCCACGTTAAGAAATACGACTATTGGAACGCTTTTAAAACAGGCTTTGATAAATATCTGGAATCTATCGAAGAATGAGGTTTGAACTAACCAACTAATTATGAAAATATATTTATTACAATTCTTTTTATTAATAGGTCTGGGCTTGAATTTACAAGCCCAGATTCCTTCTAACCCTATTCGCGGGAAAGTAACCTGTAATGGGACAGGAGTCCCGGGGGTAGTAGTGACCGACGGAATAGACTGTGTGTTGACTGACCAACAAGGCCAATATACTCTCCCCCCTAATAGGAATGTGCGTTTCATTTATTTATCCACTCCTTCCGGATATTTACCGAAAACAGAACAAACAATACCTTTATTCTATCAGAAGCTGAATCCGGCCAAGCAAGATATTTACGACTTCGAATTGGTAAGAAATCCGCAAAATGAGATCAATCATTTGTTTTTGGTGCAGGCAGATGCGCAGGTTACTTCCGAAGATGACGTAAAGGCTTATGCTAAATATCTGCAAGATATGAAAGAATATATTCGTCCGTATATGGGCAAAAAAGAAGTATTCGGCATAGATTGTGGGGATATCGTAGGAGATACTCCTTCTTTATATCCTTCCTATATAGATACGGTATCATCATTAGAGATTCCCATCTATCGGGCAATTGGTAATCACGACATGACGTATGGAGGGCGTACTTTTGAATATTCTTATCGCACTTTCGAAAGTTATTTCGGTCCTATCTACTATTCATTAAATAAAGGTAATGCTCATTATATCGTGCTTGACAATTGCTTTTATGTCAACCGTGATTATCAATATATAGGTTACATTGATGAACGTACTTTCCAATGGCTGGAGAAAGACCTCTCTTATGTGCCCAAAGACAAACTTGTCTTTGTAGTGATGCATATTCCTTCCAGTCTTCAGAAGAAGCTAAGATATAACACGCTAGATCAAGATGAAACGGTCAATACAGCTGCACTATATAAATTATTGGAAGGTTATAATGCCCACATCATTTCCGGACATACACATTTTAATGTAAACGTATGTTTTAATGACTCATTAATGGAACATAACACAGCTGCCGTATGCGGTACTTGGTGGCGTGCAGATATTAATGTGGATGGTACTCCGAGGGGATATGGGGTATATGAAGTAGACGGGAACCAAGTGAAATGGCTATATAAAAGTGCAGGCTACCCGAAAGAGCATCAATTACATGTATATCAGGCCGGATCATCTGACGAGTACCCTTCCGATATTATTGCTAACGTATGGAACTGGGATGAACAGTGGAAAGTGGAATGGTATGAAAACGGAAAGCGAATGGGAGAAATGCAACGCTACAAAGGATATGATCCTGCAGCCAAAGCAATCTGTTCTGACAAAGAAAAGGTGAAATATGAATGGATTTCCCCAGTTCTTACCGAACATCTATTTCATGCTACTCCCCGTAATAAAAATGCTAAAATAGAAGTGAAAGTAACAGATCGCTTCGGCAATGTGTATACTGAAGCTGTCGAAAACAAATAAGAATCATATGTTGAAAGCCAAATATTTTATATTATTGATATGCTTCTCCTTTCTCCTGAAAACAGAAGCGAAAGTAACCCTTACTTCCATTTGGGGGGATAATATGGTGTTACAGCAACAATCGGAAGTTACTTTTTTCCGGAACAGCGACTTCGGGAAAACGTGTGCAGGCTACCGCTTCATGGAATAATAAAAAAATCCAAACGAATGTTGATGCAAAAGGTGAATGGAAACTTTCTCTCCAAACACCAGTAGCTGGAGGTCCGTATAGTATTACGTTCTCGGATGGAGAGGACCTCACATTGCAGAATATTTTAATAGGAGAAGTCTGGTTCTGTTCCGGACAGTCGAATATGGAAATGCCAGTGAAAGGATTCCGTGGACAGCCTGTGTTTGGTTCCCAGCCATACATTGTATCTGCTAATCCCAAACGTCCACTGCGTCTCTATACTGTAAAAAATGCCTGGAGTACCATTCCACAGGAAGCTGGGGTGGACGGAGAATGGAAAGAAGCCTCTCCGGAAGATGTTGCTGATTTCAGTGCAACTGCCTATTTCTTTGGCAATCAGTTACAGCAATCTTTGGATGTTCCTGTCGGTCTGATACATTGTTCCTGGAGCATGTCAAAAATAGAGGCTTGGATGAATAAAGAGACTTTATCGGGCTTTCCGGAAATAGCATTGCCTGATGTAATACAGAGAGAGTTCGGGTGGACGGCAGGGACTCCTACATTATTGTGGAATGCAATGGTGAATCCATGGAAAGGATTTCCTGTTAAAGGAGTGATTTGGTATCAAGGTGAAGCAAACACACCCGATCCCGGATTATATAAGAGATTATTTCCTGCAATGGTTTCTCAATGGAGAACATTCTTCAACAATCCCCAAATGCCATTTTATTACGTACAGATTGCACCATGGAAATCGGAAGGCAATGATAAACTGGATTGGGCTTGGTTCCGCCAGTGTCAGTTGGAGTTGATGTCAGCTGTTCCAAATGTTGGAATGGTGACCACAGGTGATGCCGGGAGTGAAAACTTTATTCATTCGCCCTATAAGATAAAGGTCGGTGAACGACTGGCTTATTGGGCATTGGCAAAAACGTATCATCGTAAAGGTATTCAATATTCCGGTCCTATATACAAATTCCACCGGGTAAAAGGGAACGTAGTAGAAATAGACTTTGAACATGGTGAAGAAGGATTGACACCGGAAAATCAAAACGTGAAAGGATTTGAAATAGTGGGGACGGATGGTATATTCCGACCGGCCAAAGCGGAAATTATCAATGGTTCTTCTACTGTAGAGGTCTGGAATGATTCGATCAATGCCCCCATAGAGGTACGTTATTGTTTCCGGAATTATATGTTGGGAGAATTATGCAATAATGCGGCTATTCCTGCTTCTCCTTTCCGGATTGTAATCAAAAAGAAACCTGCGTTAATGTGGTTCGATGCCGAAGCTAACTTCGAACGTTTCAGCCATAAAGACTCGATTGACTATTATTTGGAGAAAATCAAATCAGTAGGTTTCACTCATGCAATAGTGGATATACGGCCCATTACGGGAGAAGTACTTTATCAAAGTCAGTTTGCCCCACAAATGAAAGAGTGGAAAGGCGCAAAGGCCGGGAATTTTGATTATTTGCAATACTTCATTAAAAAAGGGCACGAATTGGGTCTTGAGGTTCATGCTTCATTAAATGTATTCTGTGCCGGGCATAATTATTTCGATCGTGGAATGGTATACAGCGGACATCCGGAATGGGCATCCATGGTGTATACTCCCGAGAAAGGTATTATTCCGATTACGGAAGAAAAACATAAATATGGTGCTATGATCAATCCTTTGAACGAGGAATATCGTACGCATATTCTAAATGTACTGAAAGAAGTGGTGACCAAATACTCTGATTTGGACGGTTTGATGCTCGATCGTGTACGTTATGATGGTATAACAGCCGACTTCTCACCGCTGTCACGTGAAAAGTTTGAAGCATATATAGGTAAGAAAGTGGCGAAGTTCCCCGAAGATATTTTTGTTTGGAAGAAGAATACGGATGGAAAGTTTATCACACAACCGGGAAAGTATTTCCAGAAATGGATGGAATGGAGAACGAAAAACATTACTGATTTTATGGCATTGGCACGTAAGGAAGTGAAAGCCGCCAATCCAAAAGTTTCTTTCGGCACATATACCGGAGCTTGGTATCCGTCTTACTATGAAGTGGGAGTTAATTTCGCCAGCAAAAAGTATGATCCGGCTAAAGACTTCAGTTGGGCCACTCCCGAATATAAAAATTACGGATACGCGGAACTGATCGATTTGTATGCAACCGGAAATTACTATACAGACATAACGATAGAGGAATACAAGAAAACGAACCGCAACATCTGGAACGAGACTGATTCGCAGGCTCAAGCCGGTACATGGTACTGTGTAGAAGGTTCCTGTCAGCACTTGCGTCAGATTCTTAAAGACAACAAGTTTATGGGCGGCATCTTGGTGGATCAGTTCTATGATAATCCGGGGAAATTATCCGAAACAATAGAGATGAACCTTCGTCGATCGGATGGACTAATGGTATTCGATATAGTACACATCATCCAAAAGAATCTTTGGAAAGAAGTAGAAAAAGGAATGCGCGAGGGGGGAGCTTTATGAACAACAGAGCTTTAGCTTTAGATGCCTTACGGGGATATGCAATTATTACGATGGTGCTTTCGGCTACCATCGTAACGCATGTTCTTCCCGGTTGGATGAGTCATGCTCAAACGCCTCCGCCAGATCATGTGTTTAATCCTCTGTTGCCCGGTATTACTTGGGTAGATCTTGTGTTTCCTTTTTTCCTGTTCGCTATGGGAGCCGCGTTTCCTTTTTCCATAAGGAAGCGTGCTGAAAAAGGTGATTCAAAATTAAAACTTGTTTATGAAGCTGTCAAACGGGGGATTCAGTTGACTTTCTTTGCTATTTTCATCCAGCATTTTTATCCGTATATGTTAAGTTCTCCGCAGGATATCAGAGCATGGCTGCTGGCTATACTCTGTTTTGCTGTTCTATTTCCCATGTTCATGCGCATTCCTTTGAAAATGCCGGATTGGGTACATATTTCAATAAAAGTGGGAGCTTACATTGTCGCTGCCATTATGTTGGCTACCACTTCTTATGCGGATGGGAAAACATTCAGTTTATTCTCCAGCAACATTATCATTTTGCTGTTGGCTAATATGGCTATTTTCGGTTCTATCCTTTACATTTTCACAATGCATAATCGTTGGATGCGTTTAGGAATTCTGATATTGCTGATGGCTATGATAGTAGGGAGTACGGTTGACGGTTCGTGGACACAGAGTGTATTTAATTATACTCCTCTGCCGTGGATGTATCGGTTTGATTATTTGAAATACTTATTTATCGTTATTCCCGGCAGTATAGCCGGGGAGTATTTAGCGGAGTGGATGAAAGCATATCAAAAAGAGACGGATGATTATGCTACATCTCCTTATCGTAAAATGAGTATTATGTTGATGATATTATCCGTTGTTATCATCATTAGCAATCTTTACGGTCTATACACTCGTAATTTGGTTGTCAACCTTGTGTTTACTGTTTTATTGTTATTAGCTGGTAAGTGTATATTTCCACGTAAAGTGGATGGAATAGCTTTATTATGGAGAAAGTTGTTTAACGCAGGGGCATATTTACTTCTTCTGGGTTTGTGCTTTGAGCCTTTCCAGGATGGTATTAAAAAAGATCCAACTACTTTTAGTTATTTCTTTGTCACTTCCGGGCTGGCTTTTCTGGCTCTTTTATTTCTAAGTATCGTTTGTGATTATTTCCGATGTGTCAAAAGTACTCGTTTTTTGGTGATGTCCGGTCAGAATCCGATGATAGCTTATGTGGTCGGCGATTTGTTGATTATGCCATTGGCTAATATACTTGGAATTGCTTCATTATTATCTTATTTTCAACAAAATGCCTGGTTGGGATTTCTTCAAGGAGTAATCCTTACTTCTTTGGCTGTTTTAGTAACTATGTTCTTCACAAAAATCAAATGGTTTTGGAGAACATAAATATCAATGTGATTATTTTATATTAAATTAGTTGACATACTGTCGTTTTTTCTTTGATTCTACTATTTTCCACTTTTTATGAATGAAAGAAGGTAGAGCGAGAAAACAATGAAATACGGTATTTATATGCATAATTACGAATAAAAGAACGGGCATTTGCATATAAATTACCGTATTGTTTGTGGAAAATACACGGTTGATTGTAATGAAACGTACGGTTCGTTTTTAAAGAAACATACGGTTGGCTTTAAAGAAACGTCACGTACATTTAAAAGGAAGCATATTCTGCTCGTAAAAACATGATTTATTGATTTATTAGAAGTGCTTTGATGAATTTGTTTTATTAAACAAAAAGCACGAAAAGATTGATAAATATATTCACTATGTAATGCATGATATTAAATAGAAATGATTGTGCTCTATAAAGGAAGGATTTCTTTAATTTCTGAATAATACTAATGCTTAATCTACGCGATTCTTTTCTATGTCCAGTTAACAAGCTGAATAAATTCAATTATAGCATCATTCAAATACCAAAATGATATTTTACCATTTTGATATTTGGAGATTTGTTTTTACCGATATAACATATAAAAAGCCATCTATTAGGAGTATTAAAAATAGTGACGCTATGTCAATAGGATAGCGTTGCTATAAGCTTCATATAGTGACGCTATACCGAGCCGATAGCGTCACTATTTTATTTGATTGCTTTCTTAATGATTGGACAAACTAAATCAGCATATCTCATCATGCCTAGATCTGTGAAATGAATACCGTCTATAGTAGCTTCTCCATCTTCTCCCAGCATATTCTTTGAAGAGATTAAAATTGATATTTTTCTCATTTTCCTTTTTTCAGCCGATTGAATATCTCCTTTAATGTGTCATTCTTTCTTTGCACTTCTTTAGCTATTCTCTCATCATAAAGTGTATGAGTGAAAATAGGATCTTCTATAAAAATAACTGGCGTATCCGGATGTTTACTACGAATGATACGATAGAATGTCTCCATGCGTTCTTTCATCTGTTCTACAGAAGCATTAGGCACAAAGTCCAAAACAAAAACACTGGCATCTACCTCGGCTATCACTTTGGCAACTTCTAAATCTAAAAGTGCATTTCCACTGAATCCCAGATTGATACATTCACGGTTCAGTCTTCTTGATATAATGTTTGTATGTGCCATTCCGGGACGTGAAGCACAACCTCCTTGAAGAATACTGGTTCCATAAAATACAATCGGCTTCTGGCGAATCGGATAATCAATTAAAGGCTGATCGATAGTAGCTAACGAATCAATCCCTATAGATAGGGAAACCAAACCGTCATAGAGAGGAAGATAAAGCATATATTCTCTCTCTTCCGGTCGCATGTTAGCAATGATTGTTGCTTGATTTGTTTTTCCATTTGGACGACCACTGTTTACAAAACGCCACTCCCCATTCTTCTGAAGACAATAAAGGTCTAAGCCTTTTGCACCTGTGTCAGTCATGTGATTCATATGAAAATTGATAAGAGCTTCCCATTTTGCAGCTATCGTGGTAGAATTACTGCGAAAACGTATCGCCATTCCGGCAGAGTTACGGCTTAAATTCCATAACGGAGCACGGGAGATATTCTTCAATGAATCCGGAAGTCTTTCATATCGTGCTCCGGTGGCTTCGGTGGCTTTTCCTAATAGAGGGAACTTTGATGCATCATGATATACTAGTTGGGCATATATATGACACATCAAAAAAAGCATTATAAAAACACAAATTCTTCTTTTCATATTTTGAATATTATTGTTTTAAGTTCTCCAAAAGCATTTTATTCGGGTAAAGAACATAGTTACCAATACTGATAATGCCGTTAATACTACCCCTCGTAAAAATCCCATCCATGCATTCTCATTGAAATAAACAAGCAATGATGCAATTCCTAATAAATTGATTACGGGCATAATCAACAGATCTCCTACTACATAGGCCATCATGGGATTTTGTCCGGGCATTACAAGAAAACGGGTACTCTTTACACAACGAAAATAATCACATATCACATTTAAAAGCAATAAAGCCATAAATGCCAGACCTGAAGTGAGAAATAAATAACTCAAAGTGGCGGGATCTTTTTTTATACCTCCCTGAAAAGGTTCAAAGCATAATCCCAAAACAACTAAGAAAGCTCCGGCTGTAAAAAGTTCTCTCCAAAGCTTTATAAATCCTGTGCCCTTTCTCAATAAAAAGACTCCACTTATCAGCAACGGAATATTTATTATCAGGTTCAAGACTGTACAATGTGTATAAAGTCCTGCCAAATTTACAATAATTATAGCTAATGTCAAAAGAATCATTACGATAGCTTTCCATTTATTTGTAGATTCAACAGACGAATCATTGTGCTGCTTCAGCCACTCCATCAAATACTCTCCGGCGATGCTTCCCGGAATCACGATAAAGAGATATTGTAAATACTCAAAATGAAAAGCCCAAGGTAGAGGTGTGTAGGTGTATATAGCTTGTGTCCAGGAATTGTCAACCTGTCCACTTAATAACAAAGCCATCAATATTAGTAATACACCTATTCGTGCCCGGAGATTTTGCATTGTGAAAATATATATGGCTGAACCAAAAACAGCCATATTTGCCAGCAGTAATATGATTATGTTGTTGAATGATACATCAAAAGTTCTTTCATTTGCATATTGAGTTGTCAGTAACAAGACAATGGCTATTACATAGGCCGTTACCTTGATAACTGTACGCATCCAATCTGGCATTTTCAGAGGGATGCGAATGAACATAGGAAATAGTATAATAAAACAAAGAATGGATAATAACCAGGCACGCACGTCTTGTGGATTACTTAAAACATACGGATAAAAATGTTGAATAAAAATAGCAAAGAAAGTCAATTGCACACCTCGCTTGATAGCTTCATATACTAATCGTAACTTAGTATCCCCTTTCTCAAATCCTTTTTTTGATCGAGAAAGGGAAAGCAGCACCCATTGCAAACAGGAAGAATGGAAAAACAAGATCCACCCAGGTGATTCCCGATAAACTGGCATCGAAAGCTCTGTCCGGAGGAGGAGTTTGTGCGTGATACATCCATCCGGGTAGAGAATTCCATGCAACAGTTGCCGAAAGCACCATCGTGATGATGGCATAACCTCGTAGGGCATCTAAAGCATAAGCACGTTTATTCATATATCTATGGATTGATCGTTTGAATATATTCTTTGCCAAAACGGTCGGTTACTTTAACCGTTATATGAGCATCTTTATTTTTAGGAGTTGCCCGGAACATATGTTGGGTAGGTCTTGGAGTAATCCATGTATAGACCATCTTTTCCCGGTCCGAACATACTACTGATGCGTATGGATCTAAACCAGTATATCGTGTCATGTTTCCCATCAACTGACCGTCTTCCAGCCATTCCACTTTCCACAGTTTATCCCAGTTCCATACATTAGCAATAATATCTGACGGATGTTCCTTAGAAGCTCCTACAGGATAAGAACGAAATTGATGTTCTTTGGGATATCCGGAACTTTTGTAATACCATTTTACATCGTTATCATTTACTTCATATATGCCATAACCACGTGGAGTACCATCCAGACAAATATCCGCTTTCCACCACGTACCACAAACTGCAGCCGTATTATGTTCCATCAGATTCTCATCGAATACGACATTAAGATTGTAATGAGTATGTCCTGTGATAAGATGTGCTTTGTAGGGTTTCAACATCTGATGCAGTGCACCTGCGTTGACCATCTGATTACCAATCATATCATAGTTATACAAAAAAGCTTCTTGCTTTTCCGTTTGACGGGAAGGGATATGCATAATAAAGAATACGAGTGACCCTTTCGGTACGTATGATAAATCCTGGTCAAGCCATGCAAATG
>ENA-OPZZ01000369-OPZZ01000369.1-human-gut-metagenome-genome-assembly--contig:-NODE-369-length-36082-cov-11.877486_pt1 | contig 36082 bp, 35 predicted proteins | sample MGYA00242487_ERZ504511 | MGnify/ENA primary metagenome ERZ504511 (study PRJEB26092, sample SAMD00036241) | human gut metagenome | host: Homo sapiens | study: EMG produced TPA metagenomics assembly of... | reverse complement strand
TCATAAAAACAAAACAAAAACAACCAGAACGGAAGAAAAACAAATAAAAAACAACATAAAAGTTCAGAATATACATGTTGATTTATGTTGACTTCGCGATAGCCATAAGGTATAATGAATCTATATGAAAACATGGAGGATATTGCTGTCAGAATGATACCGGAATGTATTGGGGTCTGGTATGGGTGCAGCTTTTATTCATGAGAAAGGAGTAACATGGAAAAATTTCAAACATCAGATATTCCCAAGTCTCCCAGAATTCAGAAACTGGTAGATGCATTGTATGAACATATGCCGGTGATCGAATCAGCCAGAGCAAAGCTGATCACAGAATCTTATAAGGAAACAGAAGGAGAACCGATCATCACACGCAGAGCAAAGGCTTTTGCGCATATTCTTCATAATATTCCGATCATTATCCGTGACAATGAACTGATTGTCGGAAGCAGTACGATTGCGCCGAGGGGATGTCAGACATTTCCGGAGTTCTCTTATGAGTGGCTGGAAGCTGAACTGGATACAGTTGCGACCAGAACTGCGGATCCTTTTGAGATTGCTGAGGAGACCAAAGCCGAACTTAAGGAGGCAGATAAGTACTGGAAAGGGAAAACAACCAGTGAACTTGCAACTTCCTATATGGCACCGGAAGCGATCAAGGCAATTGAACACAATATTTTTACACCTGGGAACTATTTTTACAATGGTGTAGGACATGTAACAGTTAAATACTGGGAAGTACTGGAAATCGGTTTTGAGGGAATCATGGAGAAGGCTCAGAAAGAGCTGGATGGATGCAGTGTCGGTGACGGTAATTATGCAAGAAAGTCTCACTTCCTTGAAGCAGTGATTTTAAGCTGTAAGGCGGTGATCGATTATGCAGGCAGATATGCAAAACTTGCGCAGGAAATGGCGGCACAGACAAGTGATCCGGTAAGAAAACAGGAACTTTTTGTTATCGCAGAGAACTGCAGCAGGGTACCGGCAAAGGGTGCACAGAATTTCTATGAGGCATGTCAGTCATTCTGGTTTGTACAGCAGCTTCTTCAGATGGAATCCAGTGGACATTCTATTTCACCGGGGCGCTTTGATCAGTATATGTATCCATATTATAAGAAGGATATGGAAGCAGGAACTATTACCCGAGAGTTCGCACAGGAATTGATGGATTGCATCTGGGTTAAATTAAATGACCTGAATAAATGTCGTGATGCGGCTTCAGCGGAAGGATTTGCAGGATATAGCCTTTTCCAGAATCTGATCGCGGGTGGTCAGAATAAAGAGGGAGAGGATGTAACTAACGATCTTTCTGTTATGTGTATTCAGGCATCCATGCATGTGCATCTTCCGGCTCCATCACTTTCTGTGAGAGTATGGAATGGTTCTCCGCATGAATTCCTGATAAAGGCAGCCGAGCTTACGAGAACAGGAATCGGACTTCCTGCATATTACAATGATGAGGTGATTATTCCGGCACTGCAGAACAGAGGCTTATCTCTGGAGGATGCCAGAGAGTACAATATCATCGGATGTGTGGAACCGCAGAAAGCCGGTAAGACAGAAGGGTGGCATGATGCCGCATTCTTTAATATGTGCAGACCTCTGGAACTTGTTTTTTCGAATGGTATGGATAAAGGTGAGATGGTGGGAATCCCTACCGGCGATGTCACTCAGATGAAGACCTTTGATGAATTCTTTGACGCATATAAGAAACAGATGGAATACTGCATTTCCCTGCTGGTGAATGCAGATAATGCTATTGATGTAGCTCATGCGGAACGCTGTCCGTTACCATTCCTTTCCTGTATGATAGATGACTGTCTGAAAGAAGGCAAGTCTGTCCAGGAAGGTGGAGCTGTTTACAACTTTACAGGTCCTCAGGGATTTGGAATCGCCAATATGGCAGATGGACTTTTTGCAATCCGCAAACTGGTCTATGAGGATAAGAAAGTATCTATGAAAGAACTTAAGGAAGCTCTTGCATGGAACTATGATAAAGGACTGGATGCGCAGTCCGCCGGTGATATGACAGAGATGATCATGAAGGCAATGCAGAAAGCAGGCAGAAATGTGGATGCTTCCACTGCAGAAGGACTTCTGAAAACTTTCATGGGAATGAAACCGGGTGAACAGAAGACACAGAGATTCAAAGAAATCCATGATATGATCGATGAAGTTCCGAAATTTGGAAATGATATTCCGGAAGTTGATTATTTTGCAAGAGAAGTTGCCTATACATATTCCAAACCGCTTCAGAAGTATAACAATCCAAGAGGCGGAAAGTTCCAGGCAGGTCTGTATCCTGTATCTGCAAATGTACCGCTGGGCGGACAGACAGGAGCGACGCCGGATGGAAGATATGCACACACACCTGTTGCAGACGGCGTTTCGCCATCTGCGGGCAAGGATGTAAAGGGACCTACGGCAGCGGCAACTTCCGTATCCAGACTGGATCATTTTATTGTATCCAACGGAACACTCTTTAATCAGAAATTTCACCCATCCGCACTTTCAGGAAGAGAGGGACTGGAGAAATTCGTTGCACTGATCCGCGGATACTTTGACCAGAAGGGAATGCACATGCAGTTTAATGTAGTTGACAGGCAGACACTGCTGGATGCACAGGAACATCCTGAGAAATATAAACATCTGGTAGTACGCGTAGCAGGCTACAGTGCACTGTTTACGACACTTTCCCGTTCCCTTCAGGATGACATCATCCGTCGTACAGAACAGGGCTTCTGATCCAGAAGTTTTTTGCAGGAAGCAAAAGTGACAGGCAGAGGATGTATGGATAACAGGATAAGAAAGGAAAAGCATGGACTATTTGGATACAAAGGGCAGAGTGTTTGATGTCCAGAAATATTCTATTCATGATGGACCGGGTATAAGGACGATCGTATTTCTGAAAGGTTGTGTCCTGCGGTGCAAATGGTGCTGTAATCCGGAATCTCAGGAATATAAAATCCAGACAATGAAAGTGCAGGGAGAAGACAAGGTCATCGGACGTGATGTGACAGTTAGGGAGATGATTGAAGAAGTTGAGAAAGACAGGGTATACTATTACCGCTCGGGCGGAGGTATGACTCTTTCCGGCGGAGAATGTCTCTGTCAGCCGGAATTTGCAGGAGCACTTCTGAGAGCTGCCAAAGAGAGAGGGATTTCTACTGCGATCGAGAGTATGGCATGTGCAAAATGGGAGACGATTGAGACAATCTTACCGTATCTGGATACTTATTTAATGGATATTAAACATACAAATCCTGCGAAACATAAAGAATTTACAGGACGTTCCAATGAACTGATGATGGAAAATGCCAGAAAAGTGGCGCTTTCCGGTAAAACCAGGCTGGTAATCCGTGTACCGGTGATACCCACATTTAATGATACAGTGGAGGAAATCCAGGGGATTGCAAGGTTTGCAGACACACTTCCCGGAGTGGACAAGATTCATCTTCTTCCGTATCACAGACTTGGACAGGATAAATATGAGGGACTTGGCAGACCATATCTGATGGGAAATGTGGAACCACCGTCCAAAGAACATATGGAAACATTAAAAAAGGCAGTACATGCGGTCTGCGGTCTGGACTGTCAGATCGGTGGATGAGGCATTTTTTGCATCTGATACGATTATTGGAATAAAAAAAGAAAAAACAAATAAAAACAACACAATAAAACCTGTGAAAACAACATAAAACAACGGAAATGTATTGACTTTTTATGACCGATAGTGTAAAATCACAGGTAGAAACGTCAAAAACTATATAAATGCCTTAAGGAGGAAAATGAGCATGGTAAACGAATATGAAATCAAAAAACAGATCTGCGACATCGGAAGAAGAATCTACAGCCGCAACATGGTAGCTGCAAACGATGGTAACATCTCTGTAAAACTGAACGACAACGAATTTCTTTGCACACCTACAGGTGTATCCAAAGGTTTTATGACACCGGAGTATATCTGTAAAGTAGACAGAGAAGGAAATGTGATCCAGGCTAACCCGGGATTCAAACCATCCTCTGAAATCAAAATGCATATGAGAGTTTATGAGAAGAGACCGGACGTAGGTTCTGTTGTGCATGCTCATCCGATTTATGCAACATCTTTTGCAATTGCAGGTATTCCGCTGACACAGCCGATCATGCCTGAAGCAGTTATCTCACTTGGATGCGTTCCGATCGCTGAATACGGTACACCATCTACAATGGAGATTCCGGATAATCTTGAGAAATACCTTCCATATTTCGATGCAGTTCTTCTTGAGAACCATGGAGCACTGACATGGAGCACAGACTTAAACGCAGCTTACATGAAGATGGAATCTGTTGAGTTCTACGCACAGCTTCTGTATCAGTCAAAAGTTCTTGGCGGACCTAAGGAATTTGATGAGAAGAACATTGAGAAACTTTATGAAATTCGTCGTAAATTCGGTATGGCAGGCAAGCATCCTGCAAACCTCTGCCTGAATAAAGATGGCCATAACTGCCATAACTGCGGCGGCGCATGTCATGACGGCGAATTCAAGAAATTCCCTGGATATCAGTATGATTTCGTAGGCGGCGGAGATTCCCAGCCGGCAGCAGGAACAGCAGACAAATCTGAAGCTGAATTAGTTGCTGAGATCACAAAACAGGTAATGGCTCAGTTAGGAATGAAATAAGAGTATAGATGACCGATAATCAAGGAGGACAGTCTCATGCCAATTAATGAGAATATGGTACAGGAAATTGTACAGGAAGTAATGGCAAAAATGCAGATTGCAGACGCTCCGACTGGTAAACATGGTATTTTCAAAGAAATGAATGATGCGATCGAAGCAGCGAAGAAATCGCAGCTTATCGTAAAGAAGATGTCCATGGATCAGAGAGAAAAAATAATTACCTGCATCCGTAAGAAAATAAAAGAAAACGCAGAAGTAATGGCTCGTATGGGCGTGGAGGAAACAGGTATGGGAAATGTTGGGGACAAGATCCTCAAACATCATCTTGTAGCTGACAAGACTCCCGGAACAGAAGTTATTACAACAACTGCATGGTCCGGAGACAGAGGATTAACCCTTATCGAGATGGGACCTTTTGGTGTGATCGGTGCGATCACTCCATGTACCAACCCAAGTGAAACAATTTTATGTAATACAATGGGAATGCTTGCAGGAGGAAATACAGTTGTATTCAATCCTCATCCTGCAGCGATCAAAACTTCCATTTATGCAATCAATCTTTTAAATGAAGCATCATTAGAGTGCGGTGGTCCTGACAACATTGCAGTTACTGTAGAGAAACCTACACTTGAGACAAGCAATGTGATGATGAAACATAAAGACATCCCGCTTATCGCTGCAACCGGCGGACCTGGAGTTGTAACTGCAGTTCTTTCTTCCGGTAAACGTGGTATCGGAGCAGGCGCCGGAAATCCTCCGGCACTGGTTGATGAAACCGCTGATGTCCGCAAAGCAGCCACAGATATTGTAAACGGATGTACATTTGATAATAATCTTCCATGTATTGCCGAGAAAGAGATCGTAGCAGTTTCCTCTATCGTAGATGAGCTGATGCACTATCTTGTAACTGAGAATGACTGCTATCTTGCTTCTAAGGAAGAGCAGGACAAACTTACAGAAGTTGTTCTGGCAGGCGGAAAGCTGAACCGTAAATGCGTAGGCCGGGATGCAAGAACACTCCTTTCCATGATCGGAGTAAATGTACCTGCAAATATCCGCTGTATCGTATTTGAGGGGCCAAAGGAACACCCTCTGATCACTACTGAGCTGATGATGCCGATCCTCGGTGTTGTAAGAGCAAGAGATTTTGATGATGCAGTAGAGCAGGCAGTCTGGTTAGAACATGGCAATCGTCATTCCGCACATATTCATTCAAAGAATATTGATAATATCACAAAATATGCGAAAGCAATTGATACAGCAATTCTTGTTAAGAATGCACCGTCTTATGCAGCTTTGGGATTTGGCGGTGAAGGCTACTGTACATTTACCATTGCAAGCCGTACAGGTGAAGGCCTTACATGCGCAAGCACATTCACCAAGAGAAGACGCTGCGTAATGGCAGACAGTCTCTGTATTCGATAAGAATTGATATAAGGAGAGAAAGAACATGGACATGAATAATGTAAATATAGAAGAAATCGTGAAACAGGTTCTCTCCGGCATGACAGGAAATGCACCGGCAGCAGCTTCTGCACCGGCAGCATCAACTGGAATCCCGAAGACAGCCAGAGTAGCTGTATTAACTGAGAAAGAGCATTTTGACATCAAAGAATATCCAATCCCGCCAATCGGAGATGATGATATCCTGGTTAAAGTTGAAGGATGCGGCGTATGCGGTACAGATGCACACGAATTTAAGAGAGATCCGTTTAACCTGATCCCGGTAGCACTTGGACATGAAGGTACAGGTGAGATCGTGGCAATGGGTAAGAATGTTAAAGTTGACACAGCAGGAAAACCTGTAAAGGTTGGAGACAAAGTTGTTACCTGTATGATCTTCAAGGATGATCCTGATATTACAATGTTTGACCTGAACAAGAAGAACGTAGGCGGAGCTGATGTATACGGACTTCTTCCTGACGATGATGTACATCTCAACGGATGGTTCTCTGATTACATCTTCTTAAGAGGCGGAAACTTCGGAACTACATTCTTTAATGTAAGTGATCTGGATCTGGATTCCCGAATTCTCATTGAGCCATGTGCAGTGCTTGTACATGCAGTAGAGAGAGCAAAAACAACAGGAATCCTTCGTTTCAACAGCAGAGTAGTTGTTCAGGGCTGCGGACCGATCGGACTGATCTGCATTGCAGTACTCCGTACTATGGGGGTTGAACATATCTGCGCAGTAGACGGAAATGAGAAACGTCTTGAATTTGCCAAGAGAATGGGTGCAGACACAAGCGTTAACTTCATGAACTTTAAGGGAATCGAAGCACTGACAGAAGCTGTAAAAGAAGCTCAGGGCGGACATCTTGCAGATTTCGCATTCCAGTGCACAGGAAACCCGAAAGCTCATGCAAACATTTATAAATTTATCCGCAATGGTGGTGGTCTTTGTGAACTTGGCTTCTTCATCAATGGTGGAGATGCTACAATTAATCCGCACTTTGACCTCTGCTCTAAAGAGATCAACCTGGTTGGTTCCTGGGTATATACTCTGAGAGATTATGTAACAACCTTTGATTTCCTTAAGAGAGCAAAAGCAATTGGTCTTCCGATGTCTGAACTGATCACAGATAAGTTCCCGTTAGAGCAGATTAATGAAGCTCTTCAGACAAACCTGGCAATGACAGGACTTAAGATCGCAGTTGTAAACAAATAGTTACTGTTCGCCGGTAATATCCCGCAAAGAGTATTGCTGTGAACAGAGTGAACAGTAGCAACAAATAATAAGCCTGGCAATAGAGGAGAAAAGAAATGGCAGAAGCTGTAGGAATTTTAGAGGTATTCGGGCTGGCGACAGCCTTTGTAGCAGGCGATGCCGGATGTAAGGCAGCAAATGTCCGCCTGGAGGTTTTTGATAAAAACAAACCAGCCAATGCTGACAGCCTGCCGGTACCGCTCCTTGTCTGCATTAAATTCAGAGGAAGTGTAACTGATGTTACAGCGGCTGTGGAAGCAGGCATGGAAGTTGCAAACAGAATGACTGGTGTGGTACAGCATTATGTGATCCCGAACCCGGAAGAGGGAACGGAAAAAATGCTGAAGATCAGCGCCCTGGATAAGGATTAGCAGTTGCATATCCATTGGGCATCAGTTAAAATATAATCAGATATTTATTTGTAGATTCAGGAGGAAGCAGAAATGGCACAGGAAGCATTAGGAATGGTAGAAACCAGAGGACTTACAGCAGCAATTGAAGCAGCTGATGCAATGACAAAAGCAGCTGAAGTAGCATTAGTAGGAACAGAGAAGATTGGATCCGGACTTGTAACAGTTATGGTACGCGGAGACGTAGGAGCTGTTAAGGCAGCAGTAGAAAGCGGAAGCGCGGCAGCATCCAGACTTGGCGAATTAGTTGCTACTCATGTAATTCCGAGACCTCATACAGACGTAGAGAAAATCCTTCCAAGCATCTGACCAGCAGATTGAGAAGTATAAAAAAGGAGTTCGCTCATGAGTAAATCATATGGATTTATAGAAATCACTGGTGTCGTTGCAGCAATCGATGCACTGGACATCATGTGCAAAACTGCAGACGTTGAGCTGGCGTCATGGGAACGTAAGCTGGGCGGACGACTGGTTACTATTATAGTTGAAGGCGATGTATCTGCCGTTACAGAAGCAGTAAATGCAGCAGCGACAGGTGCGATCAAGAAACCGGTAAGTTATGCAGTAATTGCACGTCCCCACGAAGAAATCGTCAGAATGGTGGAATTAAGTGCAAGTCGCTGGAAGAACAATCAGGGGGATGAATAATGGCTGAAGAGAAGAAACCGGAAGCAGATAAAAATGCCCCTAAAAAGGCAGCCGCTCCAAGAAGAACGAAAGCAAAAACTTCTTCAAAACCGGAAGTAAAAGCTCAGGCGGCAGAAACAGCAAATAAAACAGAATCCCAGAAAGAACAGATAAAGGAAACAGTATCTCATAAGGAGGAAAAAGTTATGACACAGGAAGCATTAGGAATGGTAGAAACCAGAGGACTTACAGCAGCAATCGAAGCAGCAGACCAGATGTGCAAGGCTGCTAACGTAGCATTAGTAGGAACAGAGAAGATCGGATCCGGACTTGTAACAGTTATGGTACGCGGAGATGTAGGAGCTGTTAAATCAGCAGTAGAAAGCGGAAGCGCAGCAGCATCCAGACTTGGTGAATTAGTTGCTACACACGTAATCCCAAGACCACATACAGATGTAGAGAAAATCCTGCCTGTATTAAAATAGTAATCCATCGTAACTGTCCGGTATCTGCACAGCAGACTGCCGGATGGTTATAATCCGTCATATTTGACAGAAAGCAGGTGTATTCTTGGAATCTAATAATATTGAACTGATTACCAGAATGGTCATTCAGGCAATCAATCAGAATGAAAAAAAAGGCGATGGATTCATGGTTCCCATCGGGGTTTCCGCAAGACACATTCACCTGACACAGGAACATGTAGAAGCATTGTTCGGACCCGGATATCAGCTTACGAAGAAGAAAGAGCTGATGGGAGGTCAGTTTGCTTCTAATGAAACAGTTACCATTGTGGGACTGAAACTTCGTGCCATTGAGAATGTAAGAATCCTTGGACCGGTGCGTAAAGCTTCACAGGTTGAGGTATCTGCGACAGATGCCATTAAGCTTGGAATGAATGTTCCGGTTCGCGAATCCGGAGACGTTGCAGGAAGTGCACCAATCGCAATCATAGGTCCCAAAGGAGCAGTTTATCTGAAAGAGGGATGTATCGTGGCAATGCGCCATATACATATGTCTCCGAAAGATGCACAGGCTGCAGGTGTGAAGGACGGCGATATCGTATCAGTAAAGGCAGATAATGAGAGAGGAACCATCTTCAATCAGGTCAAGATCCGTGTAGACGACAGCTTTACACTGGAAATGCATATTGATACAGATGAAGCAAATGCAGCAAAGATTGCTACAGGCACTACCGTAACAATAATTAAATAATATCGGGGGCCAAAGGTCAAAAAGCCGTTCGTGCCTGCACGATAAGGTTTTTGAACAGAAACCCTTAAGCGTTAATTGGGGACAGAAGTATTTGCCCCCAATATTATTATCAGAAACAATTTGGAGGCTCATATGATCGTAGGCAAAGTTGTAGGAAGTGTGGTATCCACACGAAAGAGTGAGAAGCTGATTGGAAGTAAATTTATGATTATCGAGCCTGTGCATCATATGAAAGGCGACCTGAGCCAGCTGGTTGCGATCGATATGATTGGAGCCGGAGTTGGTGAATATGTATTGGTGGCACAGGGAAGCGCAGCAAGAATAGGCTGCGGCGTAGAAACAGCACCGGTAGATGCCGCAATTGTCGGTATTATTGATGACGGTGCAGGATTGGAGTAACGCCATGGAAATCAAAGAATTACAGGATATTATACAGCAGAATGGTGTGGTAGGTGCCGGCGGAGCCGGATTCCCTACTTATATGAAGCTTACAGACAAGGCTAATACCATTCTTATGAACTGTGCAGAGTGTGAACCATTACTGAAATTACACAGACAGTTATTGGAAAAACACGCATATGAAATTATGAAAACATTCCATATGATCCAGGAGACGGTTGGTGCTTCTGAAGCAATTATTGGAATTAAGAAGTCTTATGTACAGACAATTCATGCATTAAATCAGCATATTGAAGAATTTCCTGGCATGAGGCTGCATCTTCTGGACGAAGTTTATCCGATGGGAGATGAGGTTGTACTTATTTATGAGGCAACCGGAAGAGTAGTACGGCCGGGAGGACTGCCGATCGAGCAGGGAGTAGCCGTATTTAACGTTGAAACTGTATACAATGTATATCGTGCTGTGGAAGAGAAGCAGCCTGTTACAGACAAATATGTATCTGTTGTTGCAGAAGTAAGTGATCCTGTTACAGTGAGAGTTCCCCTGGGATGTACTCTGGAGGAAGTGGTAGCACAGGCAGGCAGCACAACAGTGAAGGATCCTGTCTATTTCGTAGGCGGCCCGATGATGGGGCGTATCGGAAATGGTTCAGATCCGGTGACAAAGACAACAAATGCGATTTTGGTCCTTCCAAAAGACCATCTTATTGTAGCGAAGAAGCAGCGGACTTCTTCCATAGATTTAAAACGTGCAGCATCTATCTGCTGCCAGTGCAATACCTGTACAGATTTATGTCCGAGACATAATCTGGGACATCCGATCGATCCGGCGAAATTTATGAGGGCTGCATCAAATAATGATTTCAGAGACCTGAATCCATATATAGATGCTTCTTTCTGCAGTTCCTGCGGTGTATGTGAGATGTACTCATGTCCGCAGAGTCTTGCACCGAGAAGTCTTCTCGCAGATATGAAGGGCGGTCTGAGAAAAGCAGGTATCCGTCCTCCGCAGGGTGTACAGCCGAAACCGGTACAGGAATCCAGAGAATACCGTAAGGTTCCGGAAGAACGTCTGATGGCGCGACTTGGTCTTACGAGATATGACAAGGATGCTCCTCTGAAAGAAGAACTTGTACAGGTTAAGAAAGTAAGGATATTATTGAGCCAGCACATCGGAGCACCTGCACAGGCAGTGGTCAAAGCCGGTGATGAGGTAACAAGAGGGCAGATGATCGCACAGCCGGCACAGGGCTTAAGCGTTGGTATTCATGCTTCTGTCAGCGGTAAAGTAACAGAAGTAACAGACCGTTACATTATTATTGCAGTAAAGTAGAAAGGACGTGCACAAAATGAGTAAAGCAATCGGAATGATTGAATTTAAAACCACATCTACAGGCGTTACTGCAGCAGATGCTATGGTAAAAACATCTGAGGTAGAGATCGTCGAGGCACAGACCGTATGTCCTGGTAAATATATTGCAATTATTACCGGTGACTTAAGTGCGGTAAAGGCCGCCGTTGATACGGCAGTAACTACATATGAGGATAAATGTATTGACAGCTTTGTGCTGGGCAATCCGCATGAATCCATTTTCCCGGCAATTTACGGAACTACTCAGGTAGAAGATATCAGTGCGCTGGGAATTCTTGAAACTTATGATGCAGCTTCCATTATCGAAGCAGCAGACCAGGCAGCTAAGACTGCGATCGTAGATCTGATAGAACTTCGTATTGCCAAAGGTATGTGCGGAAAATCATATATGATGATCACCGGTGAAGTTTCTGCGGTAGAGGCTTCCATTGACAGGGCAAAAGAACTTGTAGCTGCCAAGGGTATGTACCTGGATTCTTCCGTTATCGCACATCCTGACAGAAGAATGATCGACAGTATTTTATAATATCCGGGGTAAGAAGTTTCTGACCCTGACACTCATAAAAAATTTCTCAAAAAAAGGGGGCAAAGATATGCTTGCACTGGAGAGAAGAAATCTGATTCTCGAAAAATTACAGGCAGAAAAGCGGGTGGTGGTCAGCGAGCTGAGCCAGCTTTATGATGTCTCTGAAGAGACCATACGCCGTGATCTGGATAAACTTGAAAAGGAAGGACTTGCGATAAAAAGTTATGGCGGTGCTGTGATCAATGAGGATGTAAGCATTGATTTGCCTTTTAATGTACGTAAGAACCAGAATGTTACAGGAAAGCAGAAAATGGCTGAACTTGCAGCTTCCCTTGTGAAAGACGGAGATCATATTTTCCTGGATGCGAGTACTACGGCAGTTTTTGTGGCGAAAGCATTAAAGGAAAAAGAACGTCTTACCGTAATTACCAATTCCATGGAAATACTTCTGGAGTTAGCTGATGTATCCGGGTGGAACATTATCTCCACCGGAGGCGTAATGAAAGAAGGATATCTGGCTTTTCTTGGATCAAAGACAGACGAATCCATACGTTCTTATTATGTAGATAAGGTTATCTTTTCGTGTAAGGCGCTGGATCTGGAATGGGGGATTATGGAATCGCAGGAAGCTTTTGGCTCTACCAAGAGAGCGATGATCGGTTCCGGACGAAAGAGAATTCTGGTTGTTGACAGTTCTAAATTTGATCAGACAGCGTTTTCCGTAGCTGGAAGCATGAAAGAAGTAGATATTATAGTGACGGACAAAGAACCGACAGAACGTTGGAAGAAGCACTTTGAGAAATTTAATGTAAAATGCCTATATCCTGTCTGACAAAGAAAATAGGAGTATGATACAATGAATACTTTTGAGATGAAAACCGCGATCCATTTTGGGGATAACGCGTTAGACAGATTAAAAGAGATCCCGTATAAAAGGGTTCTCATTATAACAGATCCATTTGTGGTACAAAGTAAAATGATCAATCTGATCACGGCTCCTTTAAACAGTGCAGGTATTGAATACGATATTTTCCATGACGTTGTGCCGGATGCACCTGTGGACAAGATTGCAGAAGGGGTAAAGAAGTTCCTGGAATATCAGCCGGAAGCAGTTGTTGCAGTCGGTGGTGGTTCTGCGATTGATTCTTCCAAGGCAATCAGAGAATTTGCACTGAAGATCAACAATTACGGAAAAGTAGGTCTGATCGCAATTCCGACGACAAGTGGTACCGGATCAGAAGTTACTTCTTTTGCAGTAGTAAACGATACTGCAGCACATGTAAAATATCCGCTGATCTCAGAGAGCCTTACAGCAGATGAAGCAATTCTGGATGCAGAACTTGTAAGGAGTGTTCCGCCGGCCATCACAGCGGATACTGGTATGGACGTGTTTACACATGCGCTGGAATCATACGTAAGTACTGCACATAATGAATTCTCTTCTGCACTTGCGGAGAAAGCCATTGAAATTTGCGGAGTATTCCTGCTGAGAGCATATCTGGATGGCAGTGATATGCATGCGCGTAAAAAAATGCATGTAGCTTCCTGTCTGGCTGGTTTATCCTTTAATACAGCAGGTCTTGGAATCACTCACAGCATGGCTCATCAGCTGGGAGCAATGTTCCATATTCCGCATGGAAGGGCAAATGCTATGCTGCTTCCGCATATCGTAGAATTTAATTCTGATATCAATAAGCACAGTAAGAGCCAGAAAGAGTATCTTCCGGCTGTAAAGAGATACGCCAATGTTGCGCACATTCTCGGACTGAGCAATTATAATAAAGTAATGACGGTCCGTTCTCTGGTAAACTGGATTCAGTTTATGCAGAAAGAGATGAATATTCCGCTGACGATTCAGGAACTGGGAACAATTGCACCGGAAGAATATTTTGCAGCAATTGACAAGATGGCAGACGCAGCACTTGCAGATGCCTGCACAGTGAATAATCCGAGAGTTCCGACTAAAGAAGATATTATAAAGATTTATACGAAATTATGGTCATTCTGAAAATGAAGACAATAATTTCCGGCAGATGCTGACTGCCGCTGAAATCAGATACAGGAGATGGAGAAGAGATGAGTATTTATACAAAAAGAGGAGACAGAGGAATTACAGATATGGCTCATGCCGGTAATATTTCCAAGTCTGATGACCGTATCCGCCTTATGGGTGAGGCTGATGAACTGAATAGTCATATTGAACTTGTAAAAAGTATGCTCCGTCAGTCAGAAATACTTCAGCTTCTTGAACGTATTCAAAAGAATCTTGATCTGATCGCAGCGGGAGTCAGTAACCCATATGATCGTGACTGTAAAGTCAGTGAAAAGGAAACAGCAGTGTTGGAGGCGGAAACAGATAAAATGGAAGCACTGTGCGAAAAGCCTGTTCCGGAGAAGCTTACAGGAAAGAGCCGACTGGCTGCAGAGATAGATATTGCACGTACTGTTGCCAGAAGAACAGAGCGCTGCCTTGCACAGGTCAGCGTGAAGTTTGGCGCAGATACAGAGAGTAAGAGATTTCTTAACCGCCTTTCGGATTATCTGTATATTTTGGCGAGATATATAGAGTATTACTCTGATCTTTCAGTGGAACTGTCTGATGATCATGCGGGTGCATTGGCGAAAACGTCTGATAATAATACAGAGGCATTGCCGGAACCGTCCGACAGTAATACAGATGTATTAAAAAAGACGGCAGATATCAATGAAGCCGTCATCCAGGAGGTTCTTAAACGAATGGGAATTCAGAGCAGGATAACATTGGATACAGCGAAGAAACTGATCGAGAGACTGGAGCAGGAAGCTGTGCGCAGAGGGCAGCGTGCGGTAATCGCGGTCTGCAATCCGGAAGGAAATCCGGTTGCGGTCCATGTGATGGATGGAGCATTCCTTGTAAGCTTCGATGTGGCAATGAAGAAAGCCTATACTGCAGTGGCAGTGAAGATGTCTACAATGGAACTTTCGAAGATCGCACAGCCCGGAGGAACCTTTTATGGTGTTGACAAGTTGGATGGTGGAAAAATCGTTATTTTCGGCGGCGGTATTCCGCTGAAGTCCGGAAATACAATTATCGGTGGACTTGGAATCAGCGGCGGTACAGGAGAAGAAGACCATAGTCTGGCAGAGTATGGTCAGTCTGTGTTAAATGAAATATTGTAAGATGGATGACAACTATTTGGCAGTCCGCTGTTGAAGGCACCAGACAGTTGCGAAGGAGTATTAAAAAGATCAGAACAGTTCTGAAGAGAGCTGTTCTGGTCTTTTTGCGATGTACTGATTTATCTTCGCTTATATTTCCCGGGAGTCATGCCTTTGTATTTCTTAAAAGTACGTATAAAATAACTCAGATCATTAAATCCGTTCCTGTAAGCAATTTCTGTGATTGAATCATCAGTAGCCGCCAGTTGTAAACAGGCTTCTTCAATTCTCTGTCTGTTCAGATAATCCACAGGAGTCTGATGGGTCATTTCCGAAAAGAACCTGCAGAAATATTTCGGTGACATAGAGACAGAAGCAGACAGTTCCTGAAGTGTGATAGGATTGGCATAATTTTTTTCGATAAATTCCAGAACCTGCTTCAACTGGAGAATACGTTTATAGTCTCTGCGCGTTCGGGTAGGATTTTCGATAAAGTAATGATTACTGAAAATCAAACCAAAAAAGTGGTAAAATTGTCCAAATACAGTCAGCTCATATCCGGTATCTTTTTCATACATGGCATCAAACAGAACAGAAATACAGTTCAGAATCTGTGGATGCTCATCTGAAAAATGTGGAAAAAGCATTGTTTCCTGATGCAGGATTTTCTGGATATATTCTCCGCATACAGGATTGTTTTTCAAAAAAGTGTTCATATCAAAAACAATGCACTGATATACACAATCATGGGGAATTCCTGAATGAAGGATTCCACTATGTACAAAAATGACATCATTCTTAACTGCTGTAAAACTTTTTTCGTCTAAAGTGACGGTAAGAGAACCTTCCAGAATACGAATTATTTCATATTCCACATGCCAGTGATAAGACATGACATATCTGGGATGTGTATGATCGATGTGATGAAACTCAAATGGAAACTCATAAGTGCCTCTTGGACGGTCTTCATTATGGTTTAAATCATGCAAAAGAACTTTCCTCCTTACAAAATTTACAGAAATTTTATGATTAAAACAGAAAAAGTGAATATTGTACTGTTTTTTGCTATTATAACACAAGTAATTTTCTGAATGCAATTATATAATAGATATCAGTAACAAAGTTGAGTGGTCAGGCTGCTGTGAACGGAGTGAACAGTGGTTATCGGGCTACTTGGCACAACAGGTGTAGAGGTTATTATTTTTGTTATATTTGCAGTCAGAAGATGCTGCGAAAAGTGAAAATGTAATCTTGGGGGTTAGAGCGTGTCTGAAAAATCATTCCCGCAATCTGCACGCCCCACTTTGCGGGATATTTCACCCGAATTCAGTTGCCGTAGCCCGCTACGGCGCCCTCATCCGGGCAAAATATCCCACAAATTGTGACGCACATCTTGCAGAAAGCATTTTTCAGACACGCTCTAGCACTTTTGCAGCTTAAGAGAATTGTATTCACCGGGATTGCATCCGAATTGTCTGCGGAATGCCCGGGCAAAACGGCTGGCATTGCTGAAGCCTGTCATATCTGCAATCTGGATCATAGAATATTGGGAGCTCTGAACCAGTGGCAGACTTTGGTTGACACGATATTCTTCCAGATAGCCGGTAATTGTTTTGCCGGTCATTTTTTTGAACAGGCGGCAGCAGACCTCTTTGGACAGATGAACCTGGTCTGCCAGCTCCTGCAGAGAGATTACGGATTCAAAATGCGTATTAAGATAATCCAGCATCTGTTCCAGCCTTTCCAGTTCCAGCTGGTTGGCTGGAACAAATTTTGCAAGATCATTCTGGTGTTCGCAGAGAATCATACCGAAAATTTCACAGAGAAGCCCCTTGATCTTCAACTCATAACAGAAGGTCTTCTGATCAAAGAGGGCTTCTGTTTCATTGAGCTTTTGGATCACAGTCCGGGTACATGAGTTTCCGGAAGCAAGAAGGATGCAGGGAACAGAAGAATTCTGGAGGAAAGGACGAAAACATCTGCGTTCCACATCACTTCCGTATTCGCCATATATGAAATCCGGACGTGCCAGAAAGGTACTGTATCTGGCATGACTGTTATTAGATGAATGACAGCTATGAGGTACATTACGGTTCAGAAGAAGAACATCTCCAGGTCTTACAGTGTAGCTTTTCTGATACACCTGATAGATAGCTTCTCCTTCTCTGGGAAGACTGATCTCCAGGTCATTGTGCCAGTGGATAGGTACACTTTTTCCCCTCAAATGCCCACAGGTCATCATGATTAACGGTCATGGGAAAACCGACAGTTCCATGTTCACAAAGTTCGCGGTTGGTTTCATCTACAAGAATTTTACGCATAGCCATATTACAGTTCTCCGATTTTATTATATGTACGCTGTGATGAATTGCTCACAGAAGCATGATCATCAACACGATCTGACAATTTATCACAGGATATATTCATTACAATGCTTGTTATAACCACAATTATAACGTTGGTATGCACATCGTGCAAGGAGAGGAGTAGGAAACATGGCAAGATCAAAAGAAATGGATCTGACTACAGGTAATCCGTTCCGGTCACTGCTGAAATTTGCGATTCCTGTAATTCTGGGAAATCTGTTTCAGCTTTTTTATACACTGGCGGACTCTGTGATCGTAGGAAAAACGCTGGGAGCAGACTCCCTGGCAGCAGTAGGTTCCACCAGTATTATTATTTATTTTGTATTCTGTTTTATCAATGGATTTACAGGTGGGTTTGGTATCTGTCTGGGACAGAAATGCGGGGCAAAGGATGAAAAAGGAATGCGCAAGAGCGTTGCGGTTTCCACACTTCTGAGTATTGCCTTTACAGTAGTACTGACACTGACCTGCTGTCTGCTTTCTCATCAGATTCTGCGCTGGATGCAGATTCCTGCTGATATTTCCGGTGAAGCATACGACTATATGTTTGTAGTTTTGCTTGGTACAGGTGCTACCGTTTTCTACAACATGATCTCAAATATGCTCCGCGCATTGGGAGACAGTAAAACACCATTGTATTTCCTGGTATTTTCATCTGTATTAAATATTTTTCTTGATATTCTGTTTATTGTACCGTTTCATATGGGGGTGGCCGGTGCTGCATGGGCGACTATTCTGTCACAGTTTTTTTCGGCAGTGCTGAGTCTGGTAGTGGGATTAAAAAATTTCCCAATCCTGCATCTGCACAGAGAAGATTTTACAGATTTAAAGGATACCGCAATTTTGCATTTAAAGACCGGATTTCCTATGGGATTCCAGATGTCTGTCATGTGTATCGGACAGCTTGCCATGCAGGCAGTGGTAAACTCACTGGGTACTGCAGCAGTTGCAGGATATACCGCAGCATCGAAAGCAGACCAGCTTTCTGTACTGGTAAACAATGCAATGATGACCGCAATTTCCAACTATGTGGCTCAGAATTTTGGTGCAGGCAGATGGGACCGTATCCGTCAGGGCGTGCGCGCATGTCTGATTCAGACAGAAGCATTTAACCTGATCATGTGTATTGGAATTCTGCTGCTGAGACATCCGATCGTAAGAATGTTTCTCTCAGATCCCACAAAAGAAATCTATCACTATTCAGATATGTATCTGACGATCGTAGCTCCCTTTTACTTTGTGCTTGGACTGCTGGCAGTATACCGTACATCCATCCAGAGCATGCAGAATGGCAAAGCACCTTTTGCTGCCTGTATGATTGAACTGGTTATGCGAATTGCTGCAACAGTAGGTCTTTCCGGAATTATCGGATATACATCTGTATGTATTGCCAGCCCAATGGCGTGGATCGGAGCCTGTGCACTTCTGATCCCGGTTTACTATAAGATGATGAAAGGAAATTGTGCAGCATTACTGAGAATGGAGTGACGAGTGCAAGTAACAAAATTGTTACTGTTCACATACCACTATCCCGCGAGGTGTTTTGGCATGAATATGCCAAAATCTCGAGACATACAAGCCAAAATTCCATTGCCGCAGGCAATCTGGAATGAATTTTGGCTAAGTTACTGTGAACGGAGTGAACAGTAACACAAGATTTTGAGATAACAGCTGCAAGGTGACACTTTACAATGGAAAAACGGATAAAAATGTGCTATGCTATCTATCAACAGACAGAAATCCGTTGATTAAGGAGAGTGAATTATGCGTTTTGTAATTCAGAGAGTAATGCATTCAAAAGTGACAATTAATGGTGAAGTACGAGGCCAGATAGGCAAGGGCTTTATGGTTCTTATCGGAGTAGGAGAAGAAGATACCGTTGAAATCGCAGATAAAATGATTCATAAAATGGTTAATATGCGTATTTTCGAAGATGAAAACGGTAAGACAAACCTTGGCCTGAAGGAGGTGGGCGGAAGTCTTCTGCTTATTTCCCAGTTCACATTATATGCTGACTGTAAAAGAGGAAACAGACCTTCCTTTATAAGAGCAGGGGCCCCTGATATGGCTGAAAATCTGTACAAATACATAATTGCCAGATGCAAAGAACACATTGATATTGTCGAGCAGGGAGAATTTGGGGCAGATATGAAAGTGGAGCTTGTGAATGACGGTCCCTTTACAGTCATATTGGACAGTAATGAATTATAGTTACCTGTAATTGTTCAATATTTTACGGCAGATTGCCGGATGATTATCATTATCTATAACAAGAAAAAGATATGAAAAAAGCAGTTATAAATTATCAGAAAACAACAGGAATTGCAAGAGAGGAACAGATTTATGAAAATCGGATTTATCGGATGCGGAAATATGGCTTCTGCCATGATCAGTGGTATGCTGAAAAAAGGACTTTATAAAAAAGATGAGATTATTGTTTCCAATCTTACAGAAGAAGGAAGCAAACGAAGCAGAGAAAAGCTGGGAGTGGTTACAACCCTGGATAACCATGAAGTGGTAAAAAACACAAAACTGGTTTTCCTGGCCGTGAAACCGCAGTTTTATGAAGAAGTGCTGAATGAAGTAAAAGATGAACTGACACCGGAACACACAGTTGTAGGCATTGCGCCGGGGAAAACTCTTGCCTGGTTAGAAGAAAAATGTGGACAGCCTCTGAAAGTGGTAAGAATGATGCCGAATACTCCTGCTCAGGTTGGGGAGGGTATGACTGGTGTATGTGCCAATGAGAAAGTATCGGCAGAAGAACTGGCTCAGATCTGTGAGATCACAGACAGCTTTGGACGTACAGAAGTAGTTCCGGAGCGTCTGATGGACGCAGTAAGTGCTGTAAGCGGATGTTCACCTGCATATGTTTTTATGTTCATAGAAGCAATGGCAGATGCTGCGGTAGCCCAGGGAATGCCAAGAAAACAGGCTTATCAGTTTGCTGCACAGGCTTTACTTGGAAGCGCAAAAATGGTACTGGAAACAGGCATGCATCCGGGAGAACTGAAGGATATGGTATGTTCACCGGCCGGAAGTACCATCGAGGGAGTAAGAATCCTGGAACAGAAGGGATTCAGAAGTGCTGTCTTTGAAGCTCTGAATGGAGCTGCTGAAAAAGGTAAAAAGATGTAATCTCAGTAACTCTAAGGCTCTGAAAATCCGCTAAAACCATAAAAAATCCGCTCAAACTCGCCGCAAAGCGGCTCAGACAGTGAGCGATTTTTTATAACGCGAATTTCCAGAACCTAAGAGTTACTACAATTCCTGCAAATACATATTAACAGAACAATATTTCGGAGCTGTTTTATTTTATTATAAATTTCCCTGACTCAGACGACTGTTATGATATTTACCGGAGTTCGTAACATCTTTGCCAAACCATACGGGTGGATTATAACTGAGCGCCTGTTCTTCAGAAGAAAATTCCACTTCTGCGAGATAGAGTCCTTCATAAGGAGCATCAAATACATCCAGTTCAATGGTGAGTCTATCTTTTTCCGGGATAAGATAGCGGGTTTTGGAAATGAGGATTCCGTCAGCTTTTGGACGCATATGTTCATAGGATTCTTTGGTAAGTGGAAGATTATATTCCTCGCGGGTCATAAGACCTTTGGATTTATAGGTAAGATAGTAGTTATCATCCTCTTTGCGGATACGGACTACCGGTGCAGTGGATAAATAGCCCTGTTCGAGTTTATGATGTGGATAAGCATCAAGATCTGCTGGCAGATTTTCTTTGGATATTAAAAATTTACGTTCGATTTCCATTTAAATTTCCTCCATTGAGTTAAAATGTGTCAATCCTTTAGTTTGTGCTATAATGATAATAGCATATATGAAAAATAATGAAAACGCATATTTTACTTAAATCAAACGGTGATATCGTTACTGTTCACTCCGTTCACAGTAACGTAGACAAAATTCATTCCAGATTGCCTGCGGCAATGGAATTTTGGCTTGTATGTCTCGGGATAGTGGTGTGTGAACAGTAACATGATATCTGCTTAATGTAAAATAGATAAAAATGTTGTGGGGAATGAAGAAGAAAGTAGGAAACAGCATGGGACAAGAGGAAAAATATATGGATGAATACATAAAAGAAATATCAGAAAAAATTGAAGATAAAAAAGAATATTATGCCAAAATCAGCGATAAAATCTGGGAGTATGCGGAGCCGAGATTTCAAGAATATAAATCTTCTGAATTACTTCAGCAGACATTAAAGAAAGAGGGATTTTCCATAAAATCAAATCTGGCAGGAGAGGAAACAGCATTTATTGCAGAATACGGTTCCGGAAAACCGGTTATAGGATTTCTTGGCGAATTTGATGCCCTGCCGGGACTCTCGCAGAAAGCAGATACTACCGAGAGAATCCCGGAAGAAAAAACATCAGATTCAAAATATGAAAGCGTGCCGGAAAGAGAAAAGAAACAAAATCCAGATTCAGGACATACTGATAATTGTGGTCATGGCTGCGGTCATCAGCTTATCGGAACAGGCACCCTTGCTTCCGTCATCGCATTAAAAGACTTCATGAAAGAACACAACCTGAAAGGAACAATCCGCTACTACGGCTGCCCAGCCGAAGAAAACGCAGGCGGCAAAGCGTTTCTCGTACGCGACGGCTATTTCGATGACTGTGACCTCGCCCTCTGCTGGCACCCGGAACAGGGACGACGCGCATGCTACGGAAGCACCAAAGCAAACTTCAGAGTCTTCTTCACATTCCACGGAACCCCGGCACACGCCTCCATGTGCCCGGAATTAGGCCGTTCCGCACTGGATGCAGTAGAATTAATGGACGTAGGCGTAAACTACATGCGTGAACACATGATAGACGAAGCCAGAATCCACTATGCCATCACCGACACAGGCGGAGATGCCCCAAACGTAGTCCAGTCCAGAGCCCAAGTACTCTACGCCATCCGCGCCCCGAAGATCACTCAGGTAAAAGAACTCTACAACCGTGTATGTAATATAGCCAAAGGCGCCGCCCTCATGACCGAAACTACCGTAGAAATCCGTCAGGTGGCTGCCTATTCCAATTTAATCTCCAGTAAAATCCTTGCAGACCATATGAACACCTACTTGGAAAAACTTGGCCCGATTCCATATACAGAGCAGGAATATGCCTACGCACAAAAATTCCAGCAGTCCCTCTCGGATCAGGACAAAAACCAACTTCCTACAATTGCCCGGGACTACTTTGGTCCCAAAGCACCGGAAGCAATGAAAACCCCAATCTTCGAACCAATCGCCTGTCAAAATCTGTACAGCGACCTCAAATACTCCACCGATGTAGGAGACGTAAGCTGGATCGTTCCAACCGTCCACCTCAACATCCCCACATTCGCCGCAGGAACCGCTCTCCACTCCTGGCAGGCAGTAGCCCAGGGCAAATCCTCAATAGCTCACAAAGGAATGCTCTACGCCGCCAAAATCATGGCTCTCACTGCCCTGGATTTTTTACAAAATCCAGAACTGGCAAATCAAGCCAGAAAAGAACTGACAGAAACTCTAAACGGCGAAACATATCCCAATCCATTACCGAAAGACCTGAAACCAGAGATATGGTAAAAGTAACATTTTGCCAGTTCCCAGCGCGAAGCCATCTGTCTCCTGGGGTGAATTTGACGAGTCTTAGTAACTCTTAGGTTTGGGAAATCTGCGTTATGGAAAAGAATCGCAACGTGTCTGAGCGAAGTTTGCAACGGAGCGAGTTTTGCATTCTTTTTCATGTTTTTAGCAGATTTACCAAACCTTAGAGTTACTTAGGCTCACGAAACTGAACCCCAGGAGACAGATGGCTTCGCGCGTCCCTGCCCAGTGTCCCTACCCAATCCAAACAAACATTGTAACTATCCATAAAAAATGCTATAATCCATTTCAGAAAAACAAGATAAAAATCTTAAAAAATACAACAACCAGGAGGCACAAAAAATGAGTAAAAAAGTATACATCTTCCTCGCCGATGGATTCGAAGACATTGAAGGCTTAACCGTAGTAGACCTTCTTCGCCGCGCCGGAATCGACATCAAAACCGTATCTATCAAAGAAACCACCCGGATCCAGACATCCCACGGCATCACCATGCTCACCGACGCCATATTCGCTGAAACCGACTTCGCCGACGCCGACATGCTCGTTCTTCCTGGAGGAATGCCGGGAACCAAATACCTTGCCGGTTACAAACCACTCATCGACCTCCTGACAGACTTCAACAATAAAGGCAAAAAAATCGCAGCCATCTGCGCAGCTCCAAGCGTATTTTCCGGACTGGGATTCCTCAAAGGCCGCAAAGCAACTTCCTATCCGTCATTCATGGAAGTTCTCTCCAAAGATGGCGCAGTAACAAGTGAAGACAGCGTAGTAGTAGACGGAAACATAACCACCAGCCGCGGCCTGGGAACGGCTGTAGACTTCGCACTCTCCCTGATTTCACAGCTCGAAAATGAAGAAAAAGCAAAAGAAATCGCAGAATCTGTAGTTTACACACGTTAAAACATCCCAAAACCCTTATTTTTATGCGAAAAAACACTAGCACTTTTGGATTTTTTGTGCTATACTGCTACAATGACTGTAAATATATAATTGAGTTATAAACAGACTTCTTGCGTTACTGACACAGAGTGAACAGTAACTCTCCCGCTTCTGCAATGGTGGGAGCGGAGCTCAGACTTGAATATATAGAAATAGGTAAAAACTGTGAATGATATAACGCAGCTGAAAAACCAGTCGCAAAATATAACCTGAATTTAAGGAGGAACATTGTAACATGAGTTTACAGGTGGAAAAAATGGAAAAAAACATGGCTAAACTTACTATCGAAGTTGCCGCTGAAGATTTAGAAAAAGCAATGCAGAATGCATACCAGAAAGCAAAAGGAAGAATTTCCATCCCTGGATTCCGTAAAGGAAAAGCTCCAAGAAAAATGATCGAGCAGATGTATGGCAAAGGAGTATTCCTTGAAGATGCTGTTAACGCTCTGATTCCGGAACACTACAGCAAAGCATTAGCTGAATGCGAACTTGAGATCGTTTCCCAGCCGACAATCGACATTACACAGGCTGAGCCTGGAAAAGCATTCATCTTCACAGCAGAAGTTGCTGTTAAACCGGAAGTTACATTAGGTGATTACAAAGGTGTAGAAGTACCGAAAACTGAAATCACAGTAACAGACGAAGACGTAGAAGCTGAACTCAAGAAAGAGCAGGAGAAAAACTCCAGAACAATCAGCGTAGAAGACCGCGCAGCTCAGTTAAATGATATCGTAACAATCGACTTCGAAGGATCTGTAGACGGAGTACCTTTCGATGGCGGACAGGCTACAGAGTATCCTCTGACACTTGGTTCCAACACATTTATCCCGGGATTCGAGGAACAGCTTGTTGGTGCTAAAGTTGGCGATGATGTAGACGTAAAAGTTACATTCCCTGAAGAATATCAGGCAAAAGAACTTGCAGGTAAAGAAGCAATCTTCAAATGCGCAGTTAAGAAGATCGAAGCAAAAGAACTTCCTGAACTGGATGATGATTTTGCAAAAGATGTTTCTGAGTTCGATACACTTGCAGAGTACAAAGAGCATGTAAAAACAAACCTTGAAGATAAGAAAGCAGACGAAGCAAAACGTGCAAAAGAAGATGCAGCAGTAGATAAAGCAATCGAAAATGCACAGATGGATATTCCGGAAGCTATGCTTATGACACAGTGCCGTCAGATGCTTGATGATTTCAGCAGAAGAATGCAGTCTCAGGGATTATCCATGGATCAGTACTTCCAGTTCACAGGCATGACTGCTGACAAGATGATGGAAGACATGAAACCACAGGCATTAAAGAGAATCCAGACAAGACTGGTTCTTGAGAAAGTAGCAGAAGTTGAGAACATTCAGCCAACAGAGGAAGAAGTAAATGAAGAGATCTCCAAGATGGCTGAAGCATACAAAATGGAAGCTGACAAGTTAAAAGAATTACTTGGAGAGCGTGAACTTGAGCAGATGAAGAAAGACATGGCTGTACAGAAAGCAGTTACTGTTATCGCTGACGCTGCTAAGGAAGTTTAATTTTAAAGTAATCGAATTTTAAGAACCGGAAAGAGACAGGCTCAGATGTCTGCCTCTTTCGGAAAAAAGTCAGCCGCGTAAATGGAGGCGTTTATATGAGTTTAGTACCTTATGTCATTGAACAGACAAGCAGGGGAGAGAGAAGCTATGATATCTATTCAAGGCTTCTGAAGGACAGAATCATTTTTCTTGGTGAAGAAGTAAATGATGTGAGTGCAGGACTGATCGTATCACAGCTTCTTTTCCTGGAAGCAGAAGATCCTGGTAAAGATATTCAGCTGTATATCAACAGCCCGGGCGGTTCCGTAACAGCCGGCATGGCGATCTATGATACCATGCAGTATATTAAATGCGATGTTTCTACCATTTGTCTTGGAATGGCTGCCAGCATGGGTGCCTTTCTTCTGGCAGGCGGTGCAAAAGGAAAGAGATTTGCTCTTCCGCATTCCACTATCATGATCCATCAGCCATCCGGCGGTGCGCAGGGACAGGCAACAGAGATCCAGATCGTGGCAGATCATATCGCACAGACAAAGAGAACTTTAAATGAGTTATTGGCTGCAAATACCGGTCAGCCGATAGAAGTTGTTGAGCGTGATACAGACCGGGACAACTATATGACTGCTGAAGAAGCAAAGGCATATGGACTGATTGACGGTGTAGTCATGCATAAATAATGCGAAAGATAAGACTCCTGTGAATCGTCACAGGAGTCTTATTAGTTAGTATAGAGAAAGGACAGACATAAATTCATGGCAGAAAAAATGAGAGAAGGAAAAGTAAGATGCTCCTTTTGCCAGAAGACAGAAGATCAGGTAAGAAAACTGATCGCAGGTCCGGATGGTAAAGTATTTATATGCGACGAGTGCATTGGCATCTGCTCAGAGATCATGGAGGAAGAATTAAATCCTTATGATGACGAGGTTTTGAATTCTGATATTAATCTGTTAAAACCGGAAGAGATCCATGCAGTTCTGGATGATTATGTAATTGGTCAGGATGCAGCAAAAAAGGCTCTTTCCGTTGCTGTTTATAATCACTATAAAAGAATTCTTGCGTCAAAAAATTCTGATGTAGAGCTTCAGAAGAGTAATATTCTGATGCTTGGACCTACAGGTTCAGGTAAAACTCTGTTGGCTCAGACACTTGCCAGACTTCTGAATGTACCGTTTGCTATTGCAGATGCTACTACACTGACAGAAGCCGGATATGTAGGAGAGGATGTTGAGAATATTCTTCTCAAGATCATTCAGGCAGCAGATTATGATATTGAACGTGCACAGTACGGAATTATCTATATTGATGAGATTGATAAGATCACAAGAAAATCTGAGAATCCATCCATAACCCGCGATGTTTCCGGTGAAGGCGTGCAGCAGGCACTTCTGAAGATTCTGGAAGGTACAGTGGCAAGTGTTCCGCCTCAGGGTGGCCGCAAGCATCCTCATCAGGAGTTTCTTCAGATTGATACAACAAATATTCTGTTTATCTGCGGCGGTGCTTTTGACGGAATCGAGAAGATCATTGAGTCCAGACAGGATACCAAGTCCATCGGTTTCGGTGCAGAGGTTTCTGTTAAGGAAGACAGAAATGTGGGTGAAATCCTGAAGGATGTAATGCCGGAAGACTTTATCAAATTCGGCCTGATTCCTGAGTTTATCGGTCGTGTGCCGGTAGTTGTAACTCTGGATGCGCTGGATGAGAATGCGCTGATCAGTATTCTGAAAGAGCCGAAGAACTCACTTACCAAACAGTATCACAGATTATTTGAACTGGATGGTGTTGAACTTGATTTTGAAGATGATGCACTTGAACTGGTCGCAAAGAAATCTCTGGAACGTAAGACAGGAGCCAGAGGTTTGCGTGCGATCATGGAAGGTTCACTGATGGATCTGATGTATAAGATTCCGTCAGATGACACGATTCGCAAGTGTACAATTACCAAAGATGTAGTAGATGGCACCGGTGAGCCGGAGATCGTCCGCGGAGAAACTCCTGCACAGGCGAAGACAGCCGGAAGCAGAAGAACGTCCCGGACACACAAGAAGGATAAACCGGAAACAGCCTGATGAAAGGGACTGAACAATAAATGACAAATCAGAATATAGTGCTGCCTGCGATCGCTCTCAGGGGGACTACCATCCTTCCCGGGATGATCGTTCATTTTGATGTGAGCAGGGAGCGTTCTGTCAAGGCGATTGAAGCTGCCATGCTTCATGACCAGAAGATTTTTCTGGTTACTCAGATTGATCCTGAGGTGGAATCACCGGATCTGGCAGGTGTATATCATGTAGGAACCATTGCCTATATCAAACAGGTTGTGAAACTTCCGCAGAATCTTTTGCGGGTACTTGTAGAGGGAACGGGAAGAGCCACACTTGTGAAATTTGAGCAGGAGTTTCCGTTTATCAGAAGTGAGATCATACCTGTTGATGAAGAAGAAATGCAGATGCCGGAACCAGTGATGGAAGCCATGCACAGAAGCCTTAAGGAATTATTCCACAGATACTGCATGGAAAATGGAAAAGTCAGCAAAGAGCTGGTAGCACAGATTTTAAATATAGATAATGTTGAGGAACTGGTTGAGCAGATTGCCGTAAATATTCCTTTATCTTATCAGAATAAGCAGAAGATTCTGGAGGCACTTACACTGGAGGAACGTTATGAAGTTCTGGGTGCAATCCTTGGAAATGAGATTGAGATCATGCAGATTGGCAGAGATCTCCAGAAAAAAGTGAAGGCCAGAATTGATAAGAATCAGAGAGAATATATTCTCAGAGAGCAGCTGAAACTGATACGTGAGGAACTGGGTGAGGATAATACTGCGGATGACGCAGAGGAGTTTAAGAAGAAACTCCAGGAACTTCAGGCCGGCGATGAGGTAAAAGAGAAGATCAGCAAAGAAATCGAGAGATTTAAGAATACCAACAGCAATGTATCCGAGAATGCAGTACTGCGTGGTTATATTGAAACCATGCTGGCACTTCCGTGGGAGAAGAAATCCACAGATTCTGATGATCTGAAAGAAGCATGGAAAGTACTTCAGGAAGGTCATTACGGTCTGAAAGATGTGAAGGAGCGTGTGATGGAGTTCCTTTCCGTCCGCAAACTGACACATAAGGGAAAAAGTCCGATCCTTTGTCTGGTAGGACCTCCCGGAACAGGTAAAACCTCCATTGCCCGATCGATTGCAGAAGCAATGCATAAGAAATATGTACGTATCTGTCTGGGCGGTGTGAGAGATGAGGCTGAGATCCGGGGCCACAGAAAGACTTATGTAGGAGCAATGCCGGGAAGGATCACTGCAGCATTACAGCAGGCAGGAGTGAGCAATCCTCTGATGCTTCTGGATGAGATTGACAAGACCAGCAGTGATTATAAAGGAGATACTTCTGCGGCACTTCTTGAGGTGCTTGATCCGGAACAGAACAGCAGATTTATGGATCATTATATAGAGGTTCCACAGGATCTTTCAGAAGTACTGTTTATTGCAACTGCAAACGATGTTCAGGGCATTCCGAGACCACTTCTTGACCGTATGGAACTGATCGAGATCGCAGGTTATACTGAGAATGAGAAGGAACATATTGCAAAGGAACATCTGATTCCGAAGCAGATGGAAGAGAACGGTATCGAGAAAGGTAAACTGACAATCCAGTCAGCGGCTCTTAAGAAGATCATCAACAATTATACAAAAGAAGCCGGAGTTCGAAACCTGGAGAGAACCATCGGACAGATATGCAGAAAAACTGCACGTCTGATCATGGAAGAAGATAAAAAGAAAGTTACAGTGACTTCAAAGAATCTGTCAGATTTTCTTGGAAAAGAGCATTTTAACTATCTTATGGCAAATAAGAAAGATGAGATTGGTATTTCCCGCGGGCTTGCCTGGACACAGGTGGGCGGCGATACACTGCAGATTGAAGTCAATGTAATGCCCGGAAAAGGTGAGCTGATGCTTACCGGACAGTTGGGAGATGTTATGAAAGAGTCTGCACAGGCAGGTATTACTTACATTCGTTCCATTGCTTCTGACTATAAAGTTGAGCCGGAATTTTTCCAGGAAAACGATATTCATGTGCATATTCCGGAAGGGGCAGTACCAAAAGACGGACCATCCGCAGGTATTACCATGGCAACTGCAATCCTTTCCGCAATTATTAAGAGACCGGTAAGGGCAGACCTTGCAATGACCGGTGAGATCACACTGAGAGGAAGAGTTCTTCCGATCGGTGGTTTGAAAGAAAAGCTTCTTGCGGCAAAATATGCGAAGATCAAAGAGGTGTTAGTGCCGGCAGAGAATAAACCGGATATTCAGGAATTAGATAAGGAAATCACAGACGGACTTACCATTACCTTTGTAAGTTCGATGAAGGAAGTGCTTAATAAGGCACTGGTATAAAATAAATGGTCAGTCAGTAAAGATTGACCATTTGTTGTGAAAAGAGAGAGGAAATCAATGGTTATTAAGAATGTATCATTAGATATCGTATGCGGTATTACCAGCAAACTCCCGGACACCAACAGACCGGAGGTTGCATTTGCAGGAAAATCAAATGTGGGAAAATCATCGCTGATCAACGGGCTGATGAACCGGAAATCTCTTGCCAGAACAAGTGCGCAGCCGGGAAAAACACAGACCATTAACTTTTACAATATCAATGAAGTCATGTATCTGGTAGACCTCCCTGGTTACGGATACGCAAAGGTTTCACAGTCTGAGAAGGAAAAATGGGGCAAGATGATCGAAAGATATCTTCATACATCCAAAAACCTGAAGGCGGTTTTCCTTCTTATTGATATCCGTCATGATCCGTCTGCAAATGACAAGATGATGTATGACTGGATTCTGAACAATGGCTATGAGCCGATCATTATTGCAACGAAGCTTGACAAGCTCAAACGAAGCCAGGTTCAGAAAAATATCAAAGCAATCAAAGAAGGGCTGAAGCTGAGCAAAGATGGCATTATTATTCCTTTTTCTGCTGAGACGAAGCAGGGAAGAGATGAGATCTGGGCTCTGATTGACGAGTTGACCGGACTGGCAGCTACTGAAGAAGCCTGAAAAAATAAATATTCGCTGTTTACTGACGGGATTCTTTTCCTGTGAAAATAAGCAGCAGACAGACAAAATACGAGGACAAAAAATATTATGGGAATTATCAAGGCATTCAAGCTGGGATTTGACTATCTCAAGTATGATGAAGATGGTAACGTGCAGGATACGCAGCGTGCTGTCAATGATGTAAACCTGGACATTGAAGCCGGACAATTCGTGGCTGTTCTGGGACATAATGGTTCCGGAAAATCTACTCTTGCAAAGCACCTGAACGCGCTGTTGCTTCCGACGGAAGGAACTTTGTGGGTAGATGGGATTGACACGTCTAAAGAGCCGGAATTATGGAAAGTCCGACAGAAAGCGGGCATGGTTTTTCAGAATCCTGACAATCAGATCATAGGAACTGTAGTAGAAGAAGACGTAGGGTTCGGACCGGAGAATATGGGTGTGCCCACAGAGAAAATCTGGGAGCGTGTAGATGAGAGCCTGAAAAAAACAGGAATGACATCCTATCGTTATCATTCTCCGAATAAACTTTCCGGCGGACAGAAGCAGAGGGTTGCAATTGCCGGTGTCATGGCAATGCGTCCGAAATGCATCATTTTGGATGAGCCAACTGCAATGCTGGATCCGAATGGACGAAAGGAAGTTCTTGAGGCAGTCAGTGACCTTAACAGACGGGAAGGAGTGACAGTCATTCTGATCACCCACTATATGGAAGAAGTTGTTCATGCGGACAAGGTATATGTTATGGACAACGGAGAAGTGGTGATGCAGGGAACACCCAGAGAGATTTTCTCACAGGTGGAAACTCTGAAAGAATACAGACTGGATGTGCCACAGGTAACACTTCTGGCACACGAACTTCATAAAGCCGGAGTGGATGTTCCGGAGGGAATACTGACTACAGAGGAGCTGGTGAATGCCTTATGTCAATAGAATTAAAAAATGTAACTTATACCTACAGTCCGGGAACTGCCTATGAGATCCATGCGCTGAAAGATATCAATCTTTCTATTCCGGACGGACAGTTTATCGGAATTATCGGACATACAGGAAGTGGAAAATCTACACTGATCCAGCATTTCAATGCTCTGATCCGTCCGACTTCCGGTACCATTACTTACAATGGAGAGGATATCTGGGGAGAGAAATATGACCGACGTACCCTGCGAAGCGAGGTAGGACTGGTATTCCAGTATCCGGAGCATCAGCTTTTCGAGAATGATGTACTTTCTGATGTCTGCTTTGGTCCTATGAATCAGGGATTATCCAGGGAAGAGGCAGAGGTAGAAGCGAAGAAAGCACTGCAGCATGTAGGTTTCAAGGAGAAAAATTTCAGTAAATCCCCTTTTGAGCTTTCCGGCGGACAGAAGAAAAGAGTTGCTATTGCCGGTGTACTGGCAATGAATCCGAAAATTCTTATTTTGGATGAGCCAACTGCAGGTCTGGATCCGAAAGGACGAGATGATATCCTTGACCAGATCGCAGAGCTTCATAAAGTAAGAGGGATTACCATTATCCTTGTATCCCACAGCATGGAGGATATTGCAAAATATGCGGAGAGACTGATCGTAGTCAATGACGGAGAAATCGCATATGACGATGCTCCCAAAGCAGTATTTGCTCATTACAGAGAGCTGGAAGCCATGGGACTTGCAGCACCGCAGATTACTTATATCATGCATGCGTTGAAGGAAAAAGGCCTGGATGTAGATGTAACTGCTACAACGGTGGATGAGGCAAAAGAGAATATCCTTGCAGTTTTAAGAAAATGTAATCCCGGGAAATTGTCCGGTGACAGACAATCTGTTTCAGACAGTCAGTCGAAAAAAGAAAATGCCAAAGCAGAAACCTTAATTAGTGAGATGGAAGCTGATCTGACTGAGGATGGGACGAAAGAGTCTCATTCAGATGCGCCTGATGAAGATTTAAGCATTCAGAAGGAAACAATGGATAAAAAGTCTGCAGAACAAGAAGAGAATGAGGGAGGGCAGGAAGTATGATCCGAGACATTACAATAGGACAGTATTATCCTGCAGATTCCGTTCTGCACAAAATGGATCCGAGAGCAAAGCTGGTGGGTACGCTGGTGTTCATCATCTCTGTCTTTGTATTCCATACATTTCCGGGATATGCAGTGGCAACTATATTTCTGGCAGCGATGATCGTTCTTTCCAAAGTTCCTGTGAAATTTATGTTCAAGGGACTGAAGGCAATCGTGATGCTTCTTATGATCACAGTGGTATTTAATATATTTCTGACACCCGGAAAGGTTCTCTGGCAGTGGGGAATCCTGCATGTGACAGAGGAGGGCCTGAAGCTGGCCGGAAGAATGGCCATCCGCCTGACGTATCTGGTGATCGGTTCTTCTCTTATGACGCTGACTACCACACCCAATCAGCTTACAGATGGTCTGGAACGACTTCTCAGGCCGTTAAATAAACTTCATGTGCCAATCCACGAGATTGCCATGATGATGTCTATTGCGCTGCGTTTTATCCCAATCCTTATGGAGGAAACCGATAAGATCATGAAAGCACAGATTGCACGTGGCGCAGATTTTGAAACCGGAAATATAATTCAGAAGGCAAAAAATATGATTCCGCTTCTGGTTCCGCTGTTTATTTCTGCGTTCAGAAGAGCAAATGATCTGGCCATGGCCATGGAAGCAAGGTGCTATCATGGAGGGGATAACAGAACCCAGATGAAGCCATTGCGTTATGAGTCCAGAGACTACATTTCCTATGTGGTGATGTGGGCTTATCTGGGAATCGCCATTGTTTTCAGAATTGTGGGAATCTGAGAAAGTACTGATATAATTTATAAAGATATTTTATATGCTGTAATCCGGTAGGAAAGGATTACAGCATATTGTTTATTTTGTTATAACAAAAGTTTTCAATTTTTATGGAGGAAAACAGATGAAAAGAATTGGTCTTGTAGTTGCATATGACGGCACAAACTATTGCGGCTGGCAGACACAGCCAAACGGGATTACTGTACAGGGGGTATTAAATGATACATTGTCCGAGCTTCTTGGCGAGAAGATAGAAACGATCGGTGCAAGCCGTACAGACGCAGGGGTTCATGCCATGGGAAACGTGGCAGTATTTGACACCAACACACGCATTCCCGGAGAAAAGATTTCCTATGCACTGAACCAGCGTCTTCCGGAAGATATCCGCATTCAGCTCTCTGAAGAAGTAGAACCGGATTTCCATCCCCGTTACTGCGACAGCGAGAAAATGCCGTTATTGTATAGCTCAGTGATTATTTCCTTTGCCCTGTCATTGTTTTTGGCAAGCTCCGTGATTTTTTTCACAAGGTCCTGTATCTGATCCGGTAAAAGACTGACCGCATTTGTGATTATTGCTTACAAGCTGTGGCACCACCATCATGATGAGCACTACAATAATGGCTATTATTATGGCCAGACTTATAAGTATTGACAACCCTCTCATAGAAGGTCTCTTTCCACACTTCTTTTCTATGGCTTTGCCAAGCGAATTGCTTAGCTTTCTGTCATAAAACTCTACCATCGGATTTTATGAGATACGCCAGCACAATCCCCATGATAATTGGCATAAGTATGTTTATTATTCTCACTATCTGTGCCATTATTGCATCAAATTTAAATAGCACAAACACTAGCAGGATTGCTCCTGCTAGTGCTAAAAACTGTGAAAACCCTTTGGCCCATGCGACCTTTATGGTGTGCTTCATCTTATTATTCACTTCCATGCGCGATTCCTCCTCGTTTATTGTATGTCCGGAATGTAACAAGCTGATATTATATAGTCTTTAATCAATCCGGGCAACACTCTTGCCCTCTGTCAGCTCAAATGGTATTATCTCATGACATGAGCCTTTATGCAAATCTATCATGTTAAAAAGAAGCTCTACGCTGCGTGCCGCCATATCCTTGTGCGGCTGTCTGATAGATACAATCTTTGGATTGTAGTACTCTGCAAGTGTCGAACCATCAAAGCCTGTGATAGATATATCTTCCGGCACCCTGAGTCCCTTGTCAAGTATTGCCCTTAAGGCACCGATTGCCATGACATCGGAAATCGCATAGACTGCGGTGATTTCTATATCCTTTTCCAAAAGCTTTTTCATCGCACGATATGCGCTGTCATATGAGAATCGCGCTCTCTCATAGTAACGCTCATCAGGTGTGATTCCATGCTTTTTTAAGCTGTTGAGATATCCGTTATGTCGCAGACGAGCTGTCTGTGAAAGCTCCAGATTGGCTCCAATCTCTGCTATCTTTGTATGTCCATGCTCAATGAGATAGTCGACGATTGTTTCCCCTGCCTTCTCATCATCAATGGAAACAGATGACAGCTCCTCCATGCTCCAGTTTTCTGCCGATGTGGTCACGATAACACACGGCACCTTAAATGACGATGTATCCTCAGAGAAATCTTCCCTGCTGCCTCCGAGGAATATGATGCCAAGTGGCTTTCGCTCCCTGCATATGCGGTCTGTCACACTGCTTAGATTACTGTCCTCATCCAGATATGTGATGCTCAAAGAGTAGTCTGTTCTGTCTATTATCGACTGGATTTCCTCGACTACGTTTGCAAACAGCATATTAGAGGTACCCTTTACCAACAGATAAATATTTCTGGAAATGGTCTGCTTGAGCCTCTTTGCATTGGTATTTGGCACAAAGTTGTGTGCCTCAACTATTTTCATTATGGTTTCTTTTGCTGCAGGAGAAACATCCTGCCTGTTATTTAAAACTCGGGATACAGTTGTTACTGAGTATCCCGATTCTTTTGCTATATCTACAATTGTCATTGTTTTCCCCGTCCGGACAGCGATACGTCCTTTTACATTATATCCATGTGATATAATTTATTTCACTCGTTATATCATATATCCACAACTACAAAACCTGCTAATTTAGCTTAAGCCCCACATGTTTTCTTAACAAGTGTGGGGCTTAAATAACATAAACTATATCCTCTTGTAAGCTATATTAACCCTTTACAGCTCCTGCGAGCACACCCTCTATAATGTACTTCTGACATACAATATAGAAGATAACAATTGGCAGAATCGCAAGCACGAGCATGGCCATCATTGCACCCCAGTCAATCATACCGTGGCTCTGCTTTAAGTACTGAATAGCAATTGGTATGGTTTTGTACTGGTTGATGTTTAAAACCAGTGATGGAAGAAGGTAATCATTCCATACCCACATTGCCTCAAGTATCGCTACTGTTACCGCTGTAGGACGAAGTATTGGAAATACGACCCTGAAATACATCTGTAATGGTGTACAGCCATCAATCATAGCTGCCTCTTCGATCTCTAATGAGATACTCTTTACAAATCCTGTAAACATAAACACAGCAAGTCCTGCTCCAAAGCCAAGGTATACAATGATGATACCGAGTGGATTTGATAAATGAAGCATATTTGCAAATTTTGATAATGTAAACATTACCATCTGGAATGGTACAATCATAGAGAAAAGGCAAAGTGTATACATAAGCTTTGTGCCCTTAGTCTTTACACG
>ENA-OPZZ01000364-OPZZ01000364.1-human-gut-metagenome-genome-assembly--contig:-NODE-364-length-36234-cov-6.363281_pt1 | contig 36234 bp, 16 predicted proteins | sample MGYA00242487_ERZ504511 | MGnify/ENA primary metagenome ERZ504511 (study PRJEB26092, sample SAMD00036241) | human gut metagenome | host: Homo sapiens | study: EMG produced TPA metagenomics assembly of... | reverse complement strand
CAACCTCCGGAGGCTATGAATGTTTTTCTTAACAAGTAACAGTCCGCTCTGATATAGAACCTAAACCCGAAAGATTATATATCTTACAAGTGTAACATATATAACGATGACACCTGAAGATCTATCATGTGTCACGGCATCTTCTATGATTCATAATCAAACCGATCAAGTATCATTCATCTATAGAAAAGAAAATTGCCTTCATCATTCATAAAAACAAATAATGAAGGCAATACACTAAATTATATACAATCAATCCCTAATCATTCAGCTACAACTTCAATTACACGACTGTTGAGTTGCTGTGTAGTAAATAGATTCAATCCTACATTCATCAAGAATTCTCCAGAGAAAACCTCACCATTGCCTGATAAAGAAGAATTGGCTCCGGGCATCAAGTTGATTTCTTTCACACGATACATTTTGTCTGCATCAAGCCCCTGCAAACGCACCGGCAATGTTTTTTCCGCATAACGGGGATGAATATCGAAAGCAAATACAACTGCTTTATCCTTATCTTTGCCCACATACATAGTAGAGGTATGATTACTGCCATAAGGAGATACCAAACGGTACATATCGCCTTCCAGAACGACCGGTTTCAAACGGTTATAATTCTGTACAGCAGTACGGCAATAAGTTTCATCATCCTTACTCATATCCGCTAATTTTATATCAAAACCGAGTTTGCACATCATAGCCACATCCGTACGGAATTTCACACTGCTATTCTTATTCCATGTGGTAACATGAGCGCACATTGTCTTGGCTGGGAACACCTGTGAAAATCCCCACTGAATAAATAAACGTTCAATAGGATCGGTATTATCACTAGGCCAGAATTCTGTAAAATAGCTCAAAGCCTCATAATCCGAACGCCCACCGCCACCGGAACAAAGCATCATCGGCAGATCAGGATATTTTGCTTTCACACGTTCCAATACATTATACAAGCCACGCACATAATCAATATATAAATGTGACTGCTTGTCTTTCAAATAAACAGAGTAAATATTTGTAATAGGGCTATTGCAATCCCATTTGAAGAAAGCGATATCAGGATATTTTGTCATCAAATTGTCCACAACTCCGAACACATAATCCTGTACTTTCGGATTACTCAAATCCAGAACCAACTGGTTACGGAAATAATACTCGTCACGGTTCGGAAGATGAATCACCCAGTCTTTATGCTTTTCATACAACTCACTCTTAGGATTCACCATTTCCGGTTCAATCCAGATACCGAACTTTATACCTTTTTTCTTGGCGGCTTCCGTCAGATAACCAATGCCATGAGGAAGCTTGTCAGCCGTTTCATCCCAGTCACCTAACCCTTGATGATCACCACTGCGCGGATACTTGTTGGCAAACCAACCATCATCCAACAAAAACATATCCACACCCAGTTCTACTGCATCATCCATCAACTTCACCAATTTCGCTTCATCAAAATCAAAATAGGTGGCTTCCCAGTTATTCAACAAAGTCATACGAGTCTGGTTCCCATCCTTTACCTGATACTTACGGGCCCAATCATGGAAATTACGGCTAGCCTGTCCTTTACCTGTAAAACTGTAAGTAAAATAAAAATCGGGAGTACGGAAGATTTCATTCGGTTTCAGACTATATTCCGAAGCATACGGATTAATACCCGAAATAACACGCAGTTCGTTCTTATTATCTACTTCGAATACAAAACTGAAATTACCTGTCCATCCTAATGTTCCGACCAACACTTCACCTTGGTTCTCTTCTGATTTTCCATCCAATGCAAGTTGGAAGAAAGGAGAGCAGAACATATTGGCACGTGCTCCCAATTTAGTATCAATCGTTTTCTTGCCAAATTCCAAAGGCTGTTCCTTCACATGCGCCTCACTGGCCCAGTCTCCCGAGAATTCAGTCAGGAAATAGTTGGCACGATTCAAGTGCAACATGGAAGACGCGTACTTATGAAGCTGCACAGGTTTCTTTTCCCGATGACTGATTTCAGTGAAAGTCTTTATTAGATTTTCTTTCTGGTAAGCCACATAATGAAGTTTTACAGTTACAGGATATTTATCATCCTGCATAGTAATCACTACTTCATCTACCCCCGGCGACACTTGATTCCGAGTATGAGATACATATTTTAACAAAGTAGAAGGATTGCCGTCATTATGCACTATATGAATAGCCGGTTCAAAATAATCTTCCATGCCATGAGTCAGATATGCTTCGCTGCCCTGCGGCAAGTGGGCAATATCTGTAGCATGATTCAACCTCTTTCCCAAATAACTTTGATATAGACGTCCATTATCACCAACCCGGTAAATAAGGTCTACATTTTCTGTACTAATTTTAATTACTGGCTTATCCGCCGCCTTTAACATAAATGATATGCATAAAAAACATATCAAGAAGAGCAATCTTTCTTTCATGGTATTATTCATCGATTAAAATTATAGTGCAAAAATAGAGAGAGAAGCTCAAAAATCCCTACTCAAATGCGCCATAAAATAAGAATTTTGACGCTTATACCCTCAAAATCATCGAAATCAAGCCTGTATTGTAGGTAAAATCAAGGAAATATGCTATCTTTGTTATCCAATTCTAATACATGGATATATGCCACGAATTAAAGATGGATTTAAAGGAGAACGCGCTATCGTACTTCCTGCTTTTCTGATTGAAGAATTAAAGCAAGATCCGTTAGGCAGTGAACTTTACATCACAGATATAGGATATTATCCTCATGCCTGTTTTCATTACCGGAAACGCGACACCGAGGAAGTAACCGAGTTTATCCTCATTTATTGTATGGAAGGAGAAGGGTGGTTCGAGTTAGACAAACATCAATATGCAGTTACCGCCAACCAATTTTTCATTCTACCCGAACACCAGGCACACGCTTATGGCAGTAATGAGGAAAATCCCTGGACTATTTACTGGATCCATTTCAATGGAACAAAAGCTGCATTTTTCAGTGCCGGTTTTGACCGTCCGAAAAGCATCACTCCACAAGAGGATTCACGAATCAAAGAAAGATTAGTACTCTTCGAAGAAATCTACTCGTCCATCAGTTTCGGATATAGCAAAAATTATATGCTTTATGCCACTACTAGTCTCTTTCATTTTTTAGGTTCCATGAAATTTATTGGCGAATATCGGGATTGTGGCTCTATGCGCAATAGTTACAGAAACAAAGATGTAGTGCAAATAGCGATTCATTTCATGCAAGAAAATTTGAGCAAGACCATTCGTCTGGCAGATATCGCTGCGGAAGTAAACCTCTCGATTTCCTATTTTTCTAATCTGTTTGAAGAAAAGACAGGCTCCTCTCCTCTTCGATATCTTACCTATCTCAGAATACAGGAAGCCTGTCATTACCTGGATTTTACCAACCTGAAAATTAACCAAATAAGTCCCTTGGTAGGCTATGAGGATTCTCTTTATTTCTCCCGGTTATTCACTAAGACGATGGGAGTGCCTCCATCAGCTTACAAAGAGAAGAAAAAAAGGTTAAGACTTACGCCCTCTACCAACAGTCGGTCCGGAAAGGAGCAACCGGGAGGCCGTTCTCTCCGTACAAATTACAATCCGGATTATCCGCCCAGCCATAACGTGCAGCAAGAGGGATAGAAACTTCAGGAGAAAAAACTATAATTTTCCCATTCTGGACCATCGCCTCTGCCGGATAAAACACACGGTCCGGCCCTGCAATGGTAAAGCCTTTTAAAGTTGTACCTTTAATCTGAAATCCATCTTGCTTTTGTCCGAAATCCAATTCCATTTTATCCCCTTTGATTCTATAATTCCGGAATACAGGAGCCGAACCGGAAACATTTTTTCCATAACTACCGGCCAGGGCAACCAAGGCCAAACGGCGTCCCACCTCTTGCTTATTCTTAGGATGAATGTCATCAGCCAAACCAATATCAATGGTCACAGCCATACCAACTTGGTCAAGTTTTAATGCTTTAGTTTGTGCTTCACGCAAAGCCGCCCATTCGGAATCCGGCTGTATTTCCTTGGATTCCATAAAATTAGCCAATTGTACAAAATAAAAGGGGAAATCACTCCGCCATTGCCGGCGCCAATCCGTAATGAGAGCAGGAAACAAATCCCCATATTGTTCCGGACGGCCTACATTAGCTTCACCTTGATACCATATTACTCCTTTAATGGGAAAAGCAGTCCATGGTTTGACCATCGCATTGAACAGCACCGTAGGGTAACTGGAACTTTGAATGGGAGAAACCGGTGCGGGTGGAAACCCTTTTAAAGAAAGTCCGATACGATATTTCCAATCTCCTGCCAAACTGATCCGCTTTCCATCAGCTTCTACATAAAGTTCCTCCACCTTGCCATGAATACCGCCCTCTCCACCAAAATCAGAAACACGAACAGCAAGAACCGCCTTACCAGCCTTCACTAATTTTGCAGGAATGGTATAAGTACGCGGTGTCATATAGCCTGCCCCTCGGGCAATCTCCACCCCATTAAAATAAGTAATATCTTCATCATCAATCATCCCCAGTCGCAGCGTAAGCGGTTTTCCCGCCCACTCGGCAGGAATTTCCAAGGAACGGCGAAACCAGATGATGCCGTCAAAATCTTTAAGTCCTTTGCCCTCCCAATAACCGGGTAGGGATATGGTCTGCCAGTCCTCTTCACTCAAGGAAGGTGCCGTCCAACAAAGTTTGCCGTTCTCCATTCCTTTGTCTTTTTCGGTGAACAGGGACTGCCAATGGGCGCGTTCTTCCGAGTAAGCTTGTTCCATCCGATTGGGATCAAAGCCGAGCCGCTCCAGTTTGTCCATTTCTTCCCGAAAGCCCATTACTTGCCGCAAGGTTTCATGGCTCGTCCATGCTTCGACGGGCGTGCCTCCCCATGTACAGTCAATCACTCCTATCGGGACATTCAGTTCTTTCCACAACGCACGGGCATAGAAATAAGCCAATGCGGAGAACTCGGGCACCGTAGCGGATGAGCATTCCTGCCAGCCTCCCAGGGTAGATTCCACTTCTTTGAGTGGAGCCAAGGAGGTATTCTTCTTCACCTGAAACAGACGGATGGCGGGATAAGCCGCCTCTGCTATCTCCTGTTCATAGTTCATTACCTTTCCCCAGCCGGCTACCGGCATTTCCATGTTGGATTGTCCGGAGCAGAACCATACTTCGCCTATCATTACATTTTTCAGTTGCAGTTTCTTGCCGTCGGAGAAGGTGATCTCGTAAGGTCCTCCGGCTGCCGGGGTAGGAATCTTCAAACTCCATTTTCCCTGTCCGTCCGCCTCCGTATGATACTCTTTTCCGTTCCATCCGGTTTTAACGGTCAACTGTTTATTCTTTGTTGCATCTCCATAAAACGTGATATCCGTTTTTTGCTGCAATACCATGTTATCTGTAAAAACAGAAGGTAATACGACTTTTGCTTGTAACACTCCGGTACAACCCCAGAGTGCCACAGCCATACATATACATTTCCACATAAATATAAACATGATTATTCAATTCCCCATCCCGGATTCTGAACCAACTTCTCTACACGAAGAATATCTTCCTGCGGAATGGCAAAAAGATAATTCTTCTTTTCAAACTTACGGGTATCAAACACCACTTTCTCAAAGAATGCAGGCGCATCGCTCCGATAGTTCATGCCATGCACTTCGCCGCCTTCTCCACCTTTGTGATAAGTAGGATAAACCCATCCGTCGCCCACTGCCATATCTGCAACCTTCCAACGGCGCACATCAAAGTAGTGATTCCACTCAAACATCAATTCCACTGTCCGCTCACGGCGAATGCGGTTGTCTACCTCTTCCCGATTTTCGGGATAGGCAATACGTTGAAAACCGTTATCATCCTGTCCCACCCCATATTCTGGAATGCCTGCACGGTGACGTACTTTATTGACATATTTCATTGCTTCCTTGTAATCTCCCGTAGCACTCAATGTTTCAGCATAATCCAAATAAACTTCTGCCAGGCGGAGCAAGATATTGTAATAGAGTTCCTGTCTTCTATCTTCTCTAGCCATCTTACGTATACCATATCCACCCATCGGTGCATTATCCAAACATTTTTCATAGCCGGAATTTCCATTATTGGTCAAATCCGTTGTAATTTTACCAAATTCAGTACTTGTATTCAACCAAGTAGAACCGTTAAAAGTAATATTGGCATAAAAACGAGGCTCCCTATTAATCCATTGTTTCAAAACCATGTTATCATTCTTTAAAAAATAATTACGTGAAGGCACTAACGGATCATTATAGTCTTCGGGCCACCCATACATTTCGGCGGATGGAATTCCCGTATACTCAAATTTCTGATACTCAGGATCATCATCTATTCTTAAGCCATTCTTGGTGAAATACATATCTACCATTTCCTGAGTAGTAGAGAGCCCCATATCTCCCCTGACCGCATCATTATTCACATGACGGTGTCCAGGTGTCACATCAGAACTGCGCTCAATATCCTTTCCTTCACGGAACCAAATAAGTTCGTCAGTAAATTTTTCACCGGCAGTTGCCTGGCGATAAGACTCATAGAAATCTATTTTCTCCTCTGCTGTATTCACAGTATGCAACTTGAATATTGTTTGGTCAAACTCTCCCAAGAAATCCTGATAAGCTTTTTTTGCAATCTCCCATTTTTGGGCATCTTCTGTGGTAGGAATTAATTGGGTACCATCATGGTTTTTCAAAGAAGCCATATCTTGATTCCCATTGAACAACGGGCTGGCAGCAAACAATAATGTTTTCGCTTTATAAGCTTTACAAAAGGCTTTATCTACCCTACCCTTATTTACTCCTATAGCACGTTGCCAAGCTACTTCTGAGTATGCTATGTCAAGTTGCTTGGTAATAAAATCCACACATTGGTCTATTGTTCTACGTTCGCGCAATACTTCTTCAAGTGGCGCATCTACCGGAATAGGTTTTTCACCCAGTAAAGGCACAGGTCCATACATACGCATCAATAAAAAATAATAGTAAGCCCTCAATGCACGTGCTTGCCCTCTCATATTGACACGTTCTGTTTCTGGTATTTCTAGACAATTATCCACATTGGCAATAAACGTAGAGGCACGTTCTATTCCTTTGTAAAGTTCTCGATAAAAATACTGAAACTGTCCACAGGATGCATCCACCTTTCCACGAGCAACATCGTGTGATGAATGCCAATCATATGTATAATGTCCTTCTAACGAAGCAACAGTCCAAAAACCGCCATGGTACTCTCCGTCCCAATAATATTTTTCTCTTGATTCAGCCGGAACAAAGCTATATACATTTGCCAAAAAAAGCCTTTGTCTTCACTTGATCATTTAAAACTCATTTCAAATATCATACCGTATTCCCGGCAATTTCGGCAAAAAAAATCTATCGCAAGAACTCAAACCTAACATTAGTCCTAAAGCAGCAACACTTACTTTAACTATATTTCTCATAATCTTTTTTATTGTTTTCATCTTTGCTTAAAAACTAAAATTCACTCCCAAAGAACACTCATTACATTCGGATAAGCTGCTCCATTACTGGAATATACTTCCGGGTCCCATAGCTTGAACTTAGAGAAAGTCAGCAAATTAGTTCCCATCAAATAAATTCTAGCACCTTTTACACCAACTGATTTTAACGTATTTTCCGGCAGATTATAAGCTATATTAAACTGTTTCAACCGTAAATAGTCCATATTTCTTAACCACCATGTGCTAGCACGGTAGTTATTACTATTATTTGAGTTACCATAATGCAAACGTGGATAAAATACATCTTCATTAGTAGGATCATCAGGAGACCAGCGATCCTCTATGTTATCAAACAAGTTATCTATACCAGCCTGACTTGAAAATGGAATAATTGAATTTCCCGAAAGGCAAGTAGTAACATCTGCCGCTCCTTGAAACAAGGCACTTACCGAAAAATATCCAATTTGCACATCAAAGCCGAATCCGTAATTATATTTAGGAATAGTTCCTTGACCAATACGGCAGATATCATTTGAATCAATTTTCTTATCGTTATTTAAGTCGCGATATTTAATATCACCTATGTATACCTGACCAAACTGTGTGGCATGCTTTTCAATTTCTTCTTCACTAGTAAACAAGCCATCAGCAATAAGACCCCATTGTGAGAACACATTAGTGCCTCGTTTTTCCATCCAAGGATAAGGTTTCGGCGCTTCATCATTCTCAATAATCTTATCTCTATTCCAAGAAGCATTTCCACGCAAAGTAAACGAAACCAAATCATTCACTTGCTGATTCCATTCTAACTGAAATTCAAATCCACTATTATCAACAATTCCCAAATTACCTTTCGGAAGAGAAGATAGACCTAAATAAGTAGGCAATGTCTGACGATTTAAGAAAATACCTGTACGATGTTCTTTAAAATAATCCATCGTGACAGACAAACGGTCATTTAAAAACTTAATATCAATACCCCAATCTTGCTTATGTGATTTTGACCAAGTAACATTGGAACCATAAGTATAAACCGCCCATCCTCCAGGACTACGCCAATCACCAAAATAATAATCCTGCGCACCTCCCATGGTTGCTTCATACAAGAAACGTGCTCCGGCATCATCTGAACCTACCCAACCGTTAGTATATCTCAACTTCAAATAAGATATATACTTTTGTACTGGTGCCCAAAATTTTTCATTTGAGACAGCCCATCCCACACCAAAAGCAGGAAATACCCCAAAGCGTCTGCCTGGCATAAAGTTCTCCGAACCGTTATAGCCTACATTAAATTCAGCAAAGTAACGGTCATTCCAAGAGTAAGTGGCACGTCCAGCAATGCTTTGGCTATTATAAGGTAATGTAGAAGCCATATCGCCTCCAGTAGTATTACGATAAGTCTTCTGGTTATAAAGGAACAAGCCACCTACCCGGTGCAAACCGAAAGCACGATCATAGTTCAATGAAGCTTCAAAATAAATGCTACGGTCACTACCGGTATCACCTCCACCATAATTCAACTGATCGTCACCACTAATATAAATTTGATTCAAACGATAGGTCCCGTCTTCATTAAATACATCATTATTCCATAATCCGGTATTCGGGTCCTTAGAACCTGCATACCAATAGGTACTTTCCATTTTATTGTACTTCAACGTACGTCCAGTCCATGTATCAAATGCCAACGTCGCAGTTACAGATAAGCCCTTGCTCCAATTCCAAAAGTCCAAGTCATGAGCAATACGTAAGTTAGTATAAATCTTTGAATTATATTCATTTCTATAGCCCCGACGAGTAAGCATACCGTAAGGATTAGGATTATAGTTATTACCATCTATCCCTGGAATGCTTCCATTTTGCATTAAGGTAGGATAATAAACAGGATTAATAGCCATAGCTGCTTCGTACAAAGTACCCGAATCTTCTTGTGGATAATTTGTTTCTGCAATGTATCCATTGACCCCCATATCAATACTTAACCGCTTCGTCGGCTTCAAATTCAAGTTCGAAGTAAAATTAAAACGATTATAATCCGTATTGATATTATAGTTCTGTTCATCCATTGAAGTTGTTTTCAATAAACCGGTTTCATTGTAATAAGACAATGATGCATAGTAAGTGGCATTGACAGAGCCGCCGCGGACATTGATATTGGCATGACGGTTATGCCCCATATCTCTAAACAGTTCATCCATCCAGTCTACTGCCGGATACAAATAAGGATTATACATTTTCGGATTATCATTTGGCAACAAGCCATTCGCTTTTTTAGTTGCTTCAATATATTGAGGTGTATAGAGAACCTGTCCAGAATGGTCATTGCCATATGCCTCATTGGCTGCATCCATGTATTGATAAGCATTAGCTAATTTTACCTGTTTGGTCAACATCGTTACCCCTTCATAATAATCCACAGAGAATTGGGGTTTCCCCACTCTACCTGGCTTTGTCTTTATCAAAATAACACCATTCGCACCCCGAACACCATAAACAGCAGTAGCCGAAGCATCTTTTAAGATAGTAAACGATTCAATATCCTCAGGATCAAGTTGATTAAAAGTACGCTCCACCCCATCTACCAATACTAACGGAGAGGAAGACGTGAACGTAGAAATCCCACGAATCCATATTTCAGAACCAGACTTACCCGGTTCTCCTGAACGTTGAATAGTCACCACACCTGGAATGCGTCCGGCAATAGCCGAAGATATATCTCCCGTTGCTGCTTTAATATCAGACATTTTAATAGAGCTCTGTGAACCAACTACTGAAACTTTACGCTGCGCCCCATATCCAACAACCACAACTTCATCTAATGCCGAAACATCTTCCTCCAATACAATATCAACAACATTCTTTTTTCCTATCCTCACTTCCTGAGTTTTATAACCAATATACGAAATTACCAATGTCGGTTGAGCCGATGATGTACTGATGGAGTACTGCCCATTTATATCGGTTATCACTCCATTTGAAGTACCTTTTTCTAAAATAGATACCCCAATCATCCATTCTCCTTTTACATCTGAAACACGTCCTACTATAGGGGCACGACTTTGCGCATCCACATATATACAAGCGCATACTAACAAGATACTTAACAAGTATCTTCTCAATTGATTTACTACTGTTTTCATACTATTATTATTCAAGCAATCTGTTATTCTACAAGAGCAAAAACCATCCTTTTTTTATTCTTTACAAAAGTTTAAATTCCCTACCTCACTATTATTGTCCGCCTTATTCGGATATCATCAGAAGCTGATCCTATCTGTAGTTCAAACTCCCCAGGTTCTATAACTTCCTCCATATCGGCATTATACAAAGCAAGTTCTGCTATTGGAAGTACTAATTTAACTTCTCTAGTATATCCTACAGGAACAAGCTCTTTTTGAAATGCCTTCAACTGTTGAATGGGAGTAGCCACCGTGCTTACTTTATCACGTACATAAAGCTGCACAACCTCCTTGCCATCGCACCTACCCGTATTCTTGATCATAACGGATACTTTCAATGTATCACTTGCAGCCAATAACGTATCACTCAGTGCACAATCCACATAATCAAACGTAGTATAACTTTTTCCATGTCCAAAGTTCCATAAAGGTTCCGGTTTATCAAAGATATAATGACCTTTAGGTTCTTCAGGAGTACCCGGCTGGTCAAAAGGTTCTTCACGATCTGTCACGAAATGATTATAAAAACAAGGAGTATTACCTGTGCTACGCGGGAAAGATACATTCAACTTACCCGACGGATTCACCTTTCCAAGCAAAATATCTGCCAATGTACATCCTTGCTGCTCACCTGCATACCATTGCACCAACACTGCATCAGCATTTTCTTTCACCCAAGGCATAGCAAGCGGTTTACCCGCAATCAGAACGACAATCATAGGCTTACCCGTTTTCTTTATCTCCTTCAACAGCTCCTCCTGCACCCCAGGAAGTTCCAATGAGGAAAGATCAAATCCTTCACCTGCCGTAGAATATTTAGGACTTCTTCCCAGATAAGTGCTTCGTGTACCTACCGCCACCACAGCTATATCACTGTTACGGACAACTTCCACAGCTTCGGCAATATGTGATTTGTCCTGGCTCCACCAATCACATCCTTCAGCATGACGAATCATTATTTTATCACCTGCACTTTCCTGCAATCCTTGCAACAAACTGACCGCCTCTTTAGTATCCCCCATCGTCCAAGCGTAATCGCCCAACACGGCTTGATTACTGTTAGGCCCCACCACTGCAACAGACTTGTATTTATTCAAGTCTAAAGGAAGAATATCATTTCTGTTTTCCAATAATACGGCACTCTCGTCAGCCACTTTCTTAGCCAATGCCACCTTTTCAGCATTGCGAACGACCTTCTTCACCAGTTTAGGATCACCATAAGTTTCATCAAATAAGCCCAATTCAAACTTCACCGTCAATATTCTGCGCACAGCCTGATCTATATATGCAACATCAAGCCTTCCCTCCTCAACTTGTTTTTCCAATGTTTCGTAAGTCGAATCAATGTTCAAGTCCACTCCGGCCATTAATGCCATACGCGCAGCCTCCTCACGGCTGCCTGCTGCATGATGAAAAGTCATCAGACGCTCCACCGAACCCCAGTCAGAATAAGCGTATCCTTTAAAGCCCAGTTCTCCCCGAAGAATATCAGTCATATAATAAGAAGAACCTGTAACCGGCACTCCATCATACGCACTGTAGCAAGTCATCACCGCCCACGGAGAAGTTTCCCTTATAGCTTTACGGAACGGATAAAGATAGAGACTACGCAATTCACGTTCTCCTCCACTTACTCCCGCACAATTCAAGCCTCCAGACGGAGTACCATGGGCTACAAAATGCTTGGGCATACAAGTAATTCTGTATTTTTGATACCCTTTAATAAACGCCACTCCCATTTCCGCTATCAGATAAGGGTCCTCTCCGTATGTTTCTTCAATACGTCCCCAACGTAACTCGCGGGCAATGTCAAAAACCGGAGAAAGAATTTGATGAATACCTATCGCCTTAGCCTCTTCGCCAGCCGCCTCAGTCATTTGTTGTATTAATTCAGGATTGAAAGTGCTTCCCTGCGCCAAAGCATGAGGAAACAGCGTACAATTATTCTGAATAATACCCTGTATGCCCTCAGCAGAAGTTAACAACGGAATTCCCAAACGGGTCTTAGTACGCATATAATGCTGTAATTCTTTATACATCACGGCGCAATCATAAGCAGACATACTCATTTCATGAGTTGTCCCATAACTTTCCCCCAAGAAGATCCGGTCAATCTCATCCAACCGACCAGACGCACGATTCTGCAATTGCAATACCTTTTCGTGCAATGTCATTCTAGACATAAGGTCGTCTACACGCTTCTCTATTGGAGCTGTTCTGTCTTTATAGAGAGGGGGGGCATCTCCAGCCCAAGCTGAAGATGATACACTCATCACTATCCCCATACAGAACAGAATAAATTTATTAGTACACATACTAATCTGAATTATTTGTTATTATAAGGAGTTACCACTAACTTATATTTGTCGCCCTGCAACAAATTCTCATCAAATGTAATGCTCAAATTCTTTGTTTCTCCTGGCATCAACGTAAAATAGTTGTCATTCATCAATGCCGGCAGAATGCGTTCGCCATCCGAAGCACGAACAGCCTGCACATGTACAGCAAAAGCTACCCCCTTAGCCGATTTCGGAAGTGTTATGGCTGCTTGTATCTCCGCCTCACCATTTTTACGAATTAATTTGGAAGAAGTCTTCAGTTCAGCTTTTGGCAAAGTATTCAAAGCCGTAAAATCCAAACGGTCGTTGCCACGCCAGTAATTGTTTTCTGACACGATCTTTCCTGATTTATCTTTCAACGTCAGGCGGATAAAATGTACATCACTCAAACCCTCACTAGGCTGCGTTCCGCCCAACACATCAAAACTCCATAATGAGTAACCAAACCACCAACCTAGTTCCGTCCCAAACATACGTACATAACGGGCATCAACTTCGGGGAAAGTAATTTCATCTATTCCTCCACGTCCTTCATCAGTTTTATATACTTCTTTCCAAGTCTCGGTGTCATCTGACACCTGAATCTTATATCCTTTACCAAAAGATGCCTCCCAATCCAAGCGAACCCCACCTATGGGTTGCACACTGCCCAGATCCACATAAAGCCATTCATTTTCCGCTTTTGCCGCTGCCCAACGAGTATCTTTTTTCCCATCCGTAGCATCTGAAGGCTGTCCATAAGTGGTACTTGAAGCAAAGGTCGGCTTATTTAATGACAGATTTTTACGTTCTTTATTGAAATCTATCGTAAAACATTGCACAGTAGAATTGCTAGGAGAGTTCACGATAGCTGATTTTGTATAAGCCTCCACAGACTTTCCATCCAGATTGTAAACTTTTACTTCAGCAGTCAAACCTTCCATATCACATGCTGTGGTATTAGCAATCTTCACACCGTCCGTCACAGGATTCCAAAGAATATGCACCGGTTCACAGGCTGATTTTGCTCCCCAAAAAGCTCCTGTCAAATCATAATAATAATCATAAGTTTGCCAAACCATAGACGGATATGCCGACTGTCCCATCCAAGTCATGATACCTGATGCATCCTCCCACATACGATCCAGCCAACCCTCATACATAGCCTTATTAGATTCAATATTGACAAGCTGAGCCTTACGGCAATAATCTTCAATCCCTTCGGGCTTGCCAAAACCTTTGGTTATAGAAGCATCATAACGATCGGGAGCTGCATTAAAAGCATTTTGGCCAAAATAGTGCTTGTTCCACATTTCATCACGAGGCCACCAGTTCTCCTTGGGCATAAATTTCTTGAAGCTTTCAAAGGTAGGAACTACAGCTGTGCCAATTTCTGTACGAAATCCCCAGCCACGCGCCGGATCTCCTTCCAAGCCATCAGGATATTTAGTAAAATAAAAGCGAGGCTCAAATGCTCCCCACGGACCACTACCGGTCAAGCCCTGAGCATGGGAATTTGCTTGAAAATAACGATCACCTCCATCAAAGGTCCTGATATTTTCCGCCATCCATCCTTCTAAAGGAGGCTGAGGATTAGATTCATTATCGCCACACCACACGGCTATACTAGGGTGATTACGCACACGTTTGATTTTCTCCATCATATTATTATTGAACACATTGAGGTCATAAGGCAAATTCGGATTAGAGTTTATCCAAAAATCATCCCATACCATAATGCCATATTTGTCACATGCCTCGTAGAATTCATCATCTGTAACAGAGCCGAGCCAATTACGTATCATATTAAAGTTCATTTCCTTATGCAGGCGGACTTTGGTATCATATTCCGCGCCACGGCAACGAAGCATATATTCAGACATCCCCCAATTCGCTCCCTTAACAAATACTGGAATATCATTAATATAAATATGGAATGTATTGCTCTCTTTATCATAAGAATATTTCTTTATACCAAAAGAAACATCTTTAGTTTCCGAAACTCTTCCATCCACCATCACCTCAAACTTACAATGATAAAGATTGGGGTCTCCATACCCATTCGGCCACCACAGACGCGGCTGGTCTATACACAGTTGTGGGAAATAGCGTTTGTCAAACTTTACCTGTTCAGTAGTATGGGCATTCACGTCTAATTCTTTTTGAAAAACAATGTTTCCTGGGGTAATTGTTCCGCGCACCAATACCTTCGTCTTTTCTACTGAATTATTCTTGACATCAAGCGCCACACTCAAATCCGCTCTGGCACGGGTAGGTAAATTAGTACGTATCCAAGGATCAATTAAAGTAGCTGTTCCCGTATTAGTAAGAAATACCTTATCGGTTATACCACTATTCAACCCCGGCACATAAGGCATCCAATCCCATCCGCCACTAGACAAATAGGTTGGACTACCCTGATTAGCCAATGGAGTATCAGGCATATGGACAAGTACAGCCAATACATTTTCTTTATCACGATTTACTATTGAAGTAACATTAAAATGTCCACGATGCATAAACCCATCTAGTTTACCTAATAATGTTCCATTCAAATAGACTTCCGCACGACGGTTTACCCCATTAAAATTCAACCATATTAATTCTTTTGTAAAATCAGCAGGAACACGGAATGTAGTACGATACCAAAAGCTACGGTCGTATTTGTCGCGATTTACCTGATGAATATTGTCACCAAAGTTAGGATCTTTCTCCAGCCCTGCTATTACATACGAATTAAAAGCTGTTCCAGGCACAATAGCATCTACCCAAGCAGAAACATTGTATCCGTTTCCACAAAGTGACTTCACATCCGTTCCGACTTCAGCCTGAGGCTTTAACTTCCATTTCATTTGTGGGTTATCGCTATGTAAATACACAGTTTGAGCATGCAGTACTTGCATACATCCCAGTAGGGCTAATACAGCCCATGTTTTTTTTACGTTTTTCATATTATAGTCTTTTCATATTTATCAATCATCTATTTCTCTTTTTGCACCTGAAAACTAAACAAGGTGCAATGTTCATAAGCTTTCTCCGGTAACACCAAGCAAGAAGGAAAATCCGAATGAGAAGGAGTATCCGGATAAAATTGTGTTTCCAAACAGATGGCTGTATCCGGTCGTTCATAATATCCCGCTGTATACAAAAGAACAGCAGGCAAATCAGTCATCACTGTCATTTTTCTTCCTGTAACAGGTTCATATAAAGAAGCAGCCTCTAACATTTCCTCAGACATTTTATCTTTCAAGATATAGCAATGATTATATCCTTTATTCCAAAGTAATTGCTCATGATCAGCATACAAGTCTGCACCTATCATTTTTAGAGAAGTAAAGTCAAATGGAGTATTTTTCACCTTCATCTTTCTCCCTGTAGGAATAAATGCCGAGGTCGTATCCAATATCCGGTCGGCCGGAATATGCAACCGATGCTCCGTTATCTTTTTTCCCTTTCCACACAAATTGAAATATGCGTGATTAGTCATATTGATGTAAGTAGCACAGTCAGTTTCCACATAATGCCGTACAGAAAGTTCATTGTCCTCATTGAAACGATAGTCTGTTATCACGCGGATATTTCCCGGAAAACCTCCTTCTCCGTCTGGCGAATACAGACTAAAACGGATACCATCCGGTAATTCTTCCCACTGCCACACCTTGTTATGAAAGCCGGAAAAACCGCCATGATTGGTGTTATTCCCATCATTAGCCTCCAAATGGAAGGTTTTCCTATCTATTGTAAAAGAAGCATCGGCTATACGATTGGCAAATCTGCCGATGGTTGCCCCCATATAATAAGAATCTTCCAAATAACCGGCCAAGGAATCATAACCAATCAGCACATTGTCCAATGCTCCTTGAACATCAGGTACTGAAGCTGTAATCCAACGAGCCCCCCAATTCGTGAATTCCATATAGACTCCTGAAGAATTCATCACAGTAAATCGTAATACAGGTTCTCCGTCAGAGGTATAAGTTTCTATTTTATGTGTTATTTTCATATTATTCCAGATTTCAGAAAAATTAGAAGTATCAGGTAGGAAGCAGATGTTTCCTCCTGATGCTTCTAATTTATATGGATAGAAACAATTTATTTGCTATATCCCGGATTCTGGTCTTCAGGGCCGAATGCATCATTTGTTTTAATTTCAGTATCAGGAATAGGATAGCGCTTATGGAAATCTTGAATTGTTCCTGATTCTTTTGCCCAACGGTTACGTTCTTTTATCAATTCTACAAATTTATTAGTACGAAGCAAATCAATACGTCTCCAGCCTTCGAAGCAAAGTTCACGCAAACGTTCATCCATTACCTTATCACGGAATTCATCTTTGCTCATTCCCGAATTCCATTTCTTATCTTCTGGCAAGTTTCCTCCCCATGCACGAGTACGAATTTGATTATTTACGATCTGTACAGCTTCCGAAGTCTGTCCTAATTCATTCAGACATTCAGCATGCAATAATAATACATCAGCATAACGAATCATTGAAAAGTTCTTACCAGAATTCCACATATTATTAATGCCAAGCCCTGAAAGAATATCTGTACGATAGTCTTCATATTTCTTTATATGTGGTTCCAATTCATCTGTAGTTCCCGTCCATTGAGTCTTTGACAAATCAGGAGTTACATATTCAAATGTACCATCCTCCGAATATTTATTAGTATAATACGTAAAATCATAACGCAATGCTTCTTCTTTACGCAAATCTCCATCTTCCCAAATGCCACCTTCTTCTACTGTCTTATAAGCAAAAGGAGTCGGAACTAGAAAATCGTAACCAGAGAAAGAGCATCCCTGACCAAACCAAGAGTCACATGCACGAGAACCACAATCAAACTCCCAATAATTACAATCAGGATATACATTATTAAATTGCAACTCAAATAATGACTCTTTTGTATTAGGATTATCATAACGATACAAGTCAGCATAATCATTTAGCAATTCATATCGTCCCATATTGATAATAGTCTTAAAACATTCATCAGCCTTGGCAAAATTCCGCAATCCTGTCTCTTCCGGAGCTGCCATATAAGCCTTTCCTAACATGGCCCATGCAGCCCCAACAGTAGCACGCTGCGGTTCACTATTATAAGACTCAGGCAAATTATTGGTAGCAGTAATAAAATCATTAATAATATATTCCCATACAGTCTTTAAAGGTTGACGTCCCAAGCCCAATTCATCAGTACGGTTCATATCTATCACAGGGATTTCACCCCAATACATACTTAATTCAAACATTAATAAACCACGAATAAAGCATGCCTCTCCCATCAACTGTTTAGCACGTTCCGGTTCTTCAGTGGTCATACCCAATGCATATATAGCTTTAGCAGCTGAAACGACAGCCGGCCAACGGTTGTTCCAAATAGAACTAACCTGAGTAGATGTAGGATTCAACTGTCCATTATATTTATCCATACCAGCTTGATCTCCTGAAGAAATCAACTGATAATTACCCTGCTGTGTTTCATCTGTCCCCAAATAAGGCATCAATCCATTACGCCCTTCTTTACAGCCCCTATAACTCTTATACAATCCAAGAACTAAAGGTTCTACATTATCTATTTTTTCAAATACTTGTTCCTCGGTCAAAGATCCCGTAGGTTCTACTTGCAGGAAGTCTGAGCAAGAAGAAGTATTCAGTGCAAAGGACAAAGCCAAAGCATATATCGCACTATATCTATATATCTTTTTCATTGTTGTGTTTTCTTTTAAAATTAGACTATTTATTCTATCCTTCCATTAAAAAGCCAAATTAAGACCAAAAGTATACATACGTGTAGGAGGATACCAATCACCGGTTTCCGGATCATAACCATTATAATTAGTTAAACAAAAAAGATTAGAACCGGTGGCATAAACACGCAGGTTAGTCAGTTTCAGAGCATTTATCACTTTAGTCGGGAAAGTATAGGCCAATGTCAAAGCAGACAAACGCAAGAAAGAAGCTTTCTGCACACTAAAATCCATAGAACTTGCACCATAATGATTATAATCAAAGCCAGCCAACACACGTGGAAATTCAGCATCTGTATTTTCAGGAGTCCAACGATCCAACAAATCCGTTGATGCGACTCCAGATCCAGTACTTCCAATCAAAGTTTCATACCAAGGGCTCAATTTTTTAGCCCCATAAGAATAACTGAAGACTGCATTTAAAGACAATCCCTTCCAAGAAAAATCTGTAGAAAAACCGCCATAAAACTTAGGATCAGTGGAACCAATTACAACACGGTCATTTTGATCTATCTGTCCATTATTATCATAATCCAATGGATACAAATCACCGGGATTCACATTATATCCATTCCAATTTATTTTATTCAAACGATCCATATCAATTTCTTGGGCAATTCCACCTGTTTTCCAAATATAAATTGTGTTACGAGACTCACCAAGGAATAAATTACCTTCTTTTTGAATATTACGATCACTATCTACATTATATACAACATCATTATCACCATATAATCGAGTTACCTTATTTTTATCCATAGACAATGTAGCTGCAAAATTCCATTCAAAATCTTTAGCTCTTACCAAATTGGCATTCAAAGCAAATTCCAAACCTTTGTTTTCAATCGCACCTATATTTTCAATAGTACTACTGAAACCAGTAGTCGTAGGTAACGAATGACTCATTAACAAATCCTTATTTTTTATCAAGAAAGCATCAACAGACAAACGTACTCTATTCTGTAAGAAAGCCATATCTACTCCTAAATTCCATTGTTTTTGTTTCTCCCAACTAATATCCGGAGTACCACGTCGCCCATTGGAAACAAAAGAATTTGTATAACCTGTATCGGAAGTACCCGTATAGCTGACATTATATAAAGATAAATAGGCAAAATCATCAATATTCTGATTACCAACAATACCAAAACCAGCACGTAACTTTAACTGATCAAAAATTGTCTGATTTTTCATGAACTTTTCTTCTGTAATATTCCAAGCTGCAGACACAGACGGGAAAATACCCCACTGATTTCCTTTAGCAAATTTAGAAGAACCGTCGTAACGCGCAGTCGCCGTTAATAAATATTTACCCGCATAGTTATAGTTAACACGAGCAATATAAGATAATAATGTTTGCTCGGACCAAGCTGTACTTAAGCCACGCTGATCTTTTTTATAACCAGATCCCAAACTATGATATCCAAATAAATTAGTGCCAAACCCTGTTGCCGTAGCATTAATATAATTATACGTAGTCCGTGTAGCACTGGTACCAACCATCGCATTCAACTTATGTTTACCAAAAGAGACTTCATAAGACAATGAATTATCCCATTGCCATACAGTACGTGTATCTCTATCATCTTTGGCTTCACCTTGTGTTCCATAACGTTCCGACTCATAAATATCATTCGGGGTATATTTATTTTGCTGCTTTTGAGCATAATCAATAGAAAAAGTAGAACGCAAGTTTAATCCTTCAATAGGATTGATATTAATATAATTAGAGCTCAACAAGCGATTATACACCAAATCATTATCGACTTTCAAAGAATGTAATGGATTAAAATTATTTTGGTCAAAAATACCTTGCCAATTTAAAGTTTCAATCTCATCAGAAATTTCCAACATCGGATTAGCACAACGTGCACGATTCATTACTCCATCATCAACCAACGTGTTCTCGGTACGTGTAAAAGTTGTATTAGTACCTACTTTCAGCCAGGATTTAATCTGTTGATCCGCATTAATACGTCCTGTGTATTTTTCTTGTTCAGACTTCTCAATTACACCTTTATTATCTGTATAACCAAAACTAATATAATAAGAACCTTTATCATTGCCATTCGAAAGACTTACTACATGATTGTGTTGTACTCCAGTACGGCTCACAGCATCCAGCCAATCATAATTTTTATTATTGTCGTAAGCATCGAATTCATAATCAGCAAAAACAGTATTCGATCCCATTATCACATCATTGACATAAGCATTGACATCCCCGTCAGGATTTGTTTGCATATAACCATTCGTATAAGCTTCCTTTCTAAGTTCAAATAATTGACGGGTATTCATTGTTTTTGGAGTATTAGCGTAGGTCTGAAAGCCAATCCAGCCATCATAAGAAACTTTACCTTCGCCTTTTTTACCCTTCTTTGTTGTAATAACAACAACACCATTGGAACCACGTGAACCATACAGAGCTGTAGCTGATGCATCTTTCAAGACCTCAATAGAAGCCACATCATTCAAATTGACTGCATTAAATCCAGAGAATGAATTATCCATAACCATACCATCTATGACATAAATAGGGTCCGTAGATCCATTTATGGTATTAATACCACGAATTTTAATAGATGCATCATCCGTAGGACGTGTAGGCTGAGAAATGAACACACCTGCGACACGGCCTTGAAGAGCCTGATTTACATTCGTCACCGGTTTTTCTTCCAAAACTTTAGAACTAACACTGGCAACAGCTCCTGTCAAATCACTCTTCTTCATCGAAGTACCTACAACAACCACTTCGTCTAATGTTTCAGTATCTTCCGCCATCACCACTTTGACAGGCTGATTACCCATTACTTTTACATCTTGGGCAACATATCCTATATAAGAAATATGTAATGTTTCCCCTTTCTGAACTGATAATGTAAAGTTGCCATCAAAATCGGTAATAGTTCCATTGGTTGTACCTTTTACCACTACACTTGCACCAATGATAGGTTCGGATGTAACATCCACCACCTGTCCTGTAACCGTTATGTTCTGTGCCAACATATTACAGCAACAAAACATGATAAGGATTAAATTAATAAGCCTAATTCTTTTCATAATTTGTAAATTTAAGTACGATTTAAAGTTTATATTGGTTTATTCTTCCACTTTGAAAATTGCGACATCATATGCAGGAACCGTTACGTCCAGGTTAGTTTTAGCAATACTTTCAATACCACTCCATAATTCTTTCAACCTATATTCCTTTGACGAATCCAACCCTAGACGCTCTAAAGCTGTAGTCATCTTCAACTCTTGATCCATATAGTTGAACACAGCATAATAAGCCTTACCATCCTTATCCATGCGTACAAACTGATTTTCTGACTTTTCACCATTTCCATCTACAGGATGAAAAGATTCCCCATTGGCTATGGCATTGATCTCAGCATTCGTCAAATATTTCATCGCTTTCTCTTTCACCTCTTTAGAACCGCCTTTGCTGAAATCATCTCCAGCAATGAAAATTCCAGTGATAACCCCCGAAGTGACACGCGCTCTGTTCTCACCATCTGTAGCATCACGCAATACAATATGGTCAGGATCATTAAACTGATAAACCTTATCCTGCCACCAACCGTATGAAAGTGCATTTAAGGTATATTCGGTATCCTTCATCTTGTTCCATGCATCACACGCAATTCTTCTGGACTGAGCATAATGAGCAGGAAAAACAGGAGAAATAGAAAGATTGATATACATATCACCAAAATATTTGTCAAGCAATTGCATTCCATAGTTGTATCCCTGAATACCTGTTTGTATTTCCGGATTATACCATTTGTCGGCTTCCATTGCTCCATGTGTCATAAAGTCCATTTTCACATATTCAAAGCCAGCCCGATGGAATAGCTCCGATGTGTGTTTCATCATAGCTTCAATAGCCGGATGGGTAGGATCAACAGCATAAGCTCCGTCTAATTCCTGCGGTTTCCCATTTGCATAGAGATATACATCTTTATATTTATATCCCGGCATTTCTTTTATTTCACGTTCAGGATTTTTAGCCCAATCAGTAAACGGAGTCCAATAAACGCCGGCTACCTGACCGTTTGCCTTACATTTATCCACAAAAGCTTTCAACTCCTCTTCTGAAAAACTGTTCCAACCAGAATCCAAACCTGTATAAACCAAATTATCCGAATTCACAAAATGACGGGACTGCAAATTCTCTTTGTAAAAATCAGAAACTTCCAATGCTTTCGGATAGGTCAGATTAAATTGCAACGCTCCCCAGCTGTTCCAGCCAAAAGGAACAGCTTTACCCCAAGCTTTGGGCGGAGCAATCACAGCATTAGCCTGAGCGTATTCTTCCATACCTTCACGCCAGTCTTCAAAAAATCCTACTAAAATTTTAGGTGACTTGATTTTTGTACCTTTCAATGCACCGTGAGGTTTCGAGTCACGTGTTGTTTTATCGGCAATACCGCCATAACATACCAACGAACCTACATTATATATATTACCTTTACCTATTGTTATACCTGTTTTCCAAGAATCATGTTCTACAGAACCTACCACCACAGCTTCACGGTCATCATTATTAAATATGGCAGTGACTTCATAACTAGTCAGTTCTGTAAATGTGAGCGGATGAGATTGATATCTGATCCAACAGTCATTATCGAAAGGAATGAAAAGCGCACGATTATTTTCTCCCTGGTTCAATACTTCAGGCATTCGGTCCACATTGACCGGTGCCATATAATTCGAAGCTATTTCAGTCGTACTCTCCAAAGTGAAATCTGTCAGCACATAATCCTTTGCCGGATATACATAAAAAGATTGAACCAGTGCAGGCAGATTATTCCCGGTATAAGTCACCTCATAATGATACCCTTCTCCAAAATAATCATTGATTTTTTTTGTAGAAACATGATGCTTTGCATAATCACGAGTCGAAACAACACTGTCTGCCAACTTATAAGCTGCATATACATTATCATAAATAAGCTTAGAGCCTTTGCTGATATCAATACCATTAGCGTGAGCATCATACTCCAAAGACCATTCACCTACATTTAGATTTGCATTTTCAGTACACCCGGATAAAATAAGACCGGAAACGCTCAATGCAGAAACACAGAGAAACAATGATTTTAAAGTTAACCAATTATTCTTCATAATATTATTAGTTTGTCAAAGAGATAAATCTACTTAAGGTTTGCTTTACTGTTCGGAATTCTTTTCCTTTCAAGCATGGTTAAAAGTAGGCATATCTTGACAACCTGTTAATATACAAACGCTGCAATAAATAGGATTTTTGCAGCAATGACGCATCTGCACCCGCAGAATCCGCAAATGCATCATTTTTTGCTGCATTTCTTTCAATCAGAGATTCCCGTCAGATCTATTTTAACTTTTTCCTTGGATGTTTGATACTGTTTCTCAAACTCTTTCGGAGTCATTCCAAATTGTTTTAAAAATAATTTGCTGAAGTAAGATGAAGAGTTTATTCCTACCATATAACAGATATCCCCAATACGATACTTACCTTCCTGAATCAGTTCGGCTGCTTTTTTCAAACGAATCAACCGGATGAAATCTATGGGTGAAAGATTAAATAGAATCTTTATTTTCCTCAACAAGCTGGAACGGCTCATACATAAGATATCAGCCATACGTTCCACATTGAAATTTTCATCCGAGATATTCTCTTGAATCACATTGATCACTTTATTCATAAACTCCTCATCCGCCTTGTTCATCTGCATATTATGCACAGGGAAAAAAGGACGTTTGGAGAATGCCTCACGCTCTTTCCTTCGATTACTGAGTAAAGATAAAATCTGAGTCTTCAAATAGTTGAAAGAAAAAGGCTTTTCCACATAAGCTTCTGCTCCTATCTTCAATCCGTTAATTTTACTCTCCAAATCGTTCTTGGCGGTAAGGAAAATAACCGGAATATGGCACAAATCAATATCCGCCTTTATTTCCTTACATAATTCATAGCCATTCATCACCGGCATCATTATATCACTGATAACCAAATCTATGTGATTACTACGTAAAATATCCAACGCTTCCTGCCCATTCACAGCAGTTTCTACTGTAAACAAGGCTTCCAATCGTTCAAAGATAAAAGATCTCATGCTTTCATTGTCCTCTACTAACAATAAAGTATAACCTTTCATCTGATCTGTTTCTGTTGATGTTTCCTCATCCAATACTTCTATATTTTGCTCAACGACCTTCTCTATTTGCTGCCTTACTTCCTCCTTATTCAAAGGAATGGTCAAAACAAATGTATTCTCCGGTTGTTCTATATCCAAATAAAGCCTGCCTTTATGCAAAGTGGCTAGCGAACGAGCTAAAGGTAACCCTATGCCTACTCCCATCCGAACTGTATCCTTCTTCTTTTCTACCTGATAAAAGGGTTCAAAAATCTGCTGGCTGGACGCTTCAGGTATCTTTTCTCCATCACTGACAACACGAACTGTAAAATCTGCTCCATCTTGGAATAAATCTATCATAATGGTATGACGGGCATATTTCAAAGCATTATTCAACAAATTACTCAATACTTTTGTGATAGCCTCCTTATCTATGGCAGCCATAATTCTTTCTTGGGGAATATGTTGCAATAACTCTTTCTGCTTTTGCAGAATAGTAGGCTCAAAACGAGTAATCGTTTCATTCAGCAATGCCGTTACATCAACCGTTTCAAATTTCAGTTCAAATTTACTCGCTCCTATTTTTTGAAAATCAAGCAGCTGGCCGGTCAGGTCTAATAATCTCTTGGTATTCTGCCCGATTACTTTCAAATTCTTGTTCAATTTCTGATCCTTGATATCCATTTCCTCAATGGCTTCCAACGGACCATTAATCAATGTCAAGGGCGTGCGTACCTCATGAGCTATTTCAGTAAAGAAACTGACTTTTGATTCATAGAGTTCTTTCTCTTTCTCAACTTCAAATAACTTCTGCTTTTCTTCCATCTGTTTCTCTTTACGTCTTTTATACCAGAAGAACCAACAAAGTACAACACAGATTCCCCAGATAATATACAGGAAATAAGCCCAAACCGACTGCCACCAAGGAGGTAGAATAACAATAGATAAAGACCGGGTAGCATAGGGACCTTCTTTGACACTATTGGTAGCCCGAACCTGTAAAGTATAATTTCCCGGAGGCAATTTTGCATAAGAGATATTCTGATTACTTGCCGCTCTTATCCAATCTTTATCCAAGGGAACCAACTTATAATAGTATTGATTGGATTCCGTAGTAGAATAACTTAATAAAGCAACATCAAAACTAATATTTGACTGATCATAAGGCAATACGATTTCATCCGTATGTTCTATACACTTTTTCAAAGGAGAATTAGGAGTATGAACTGTTATCTCCTGATTATAAATACTGAATTTTGAGATATAAACAGGTGGCAAGAAATTGATTTTTTCCGAAGAATTAGGATCAAATGCAATCAATCCGTCTATACCGCCAAAATAAAACTTACCATCCTCCCCCTTCAAAGCTGACTTATAATTAAACTGATTCCCTAACAAACCATCCTTAGTAGTATATACCCGCACGTCCTCGATTCCGGATTAAACCATGACCAAACCCCGATTTGTCCCAAACCATAAATTTGATTGCTCGTCTTCCAATATCTTATAAGCCACATCATCCGGCAAACCGTCTTTAATGGAAAAAGAGGTAAAATCATCCGTTTGAGAATTATAACGGCAAATTCCACCACGATCAGTAGAAATCCAAATCCGCCCTTTGCTATCCTGCATTACCGAACTGACAGAATTGGATCCCAAAGTATTCTCCTTACCTTCCTCATAAGTATACTTTTTAAAGCTATTCTTTCCCGGATCATGCTTCCATAACCCGCTTCCCATGGAAGCGAACCATATCATTCCATCCTTATCTTGAAATACATCGAAAATCCAATCATAACCCACTTCTTCCACCTTTTCAAAATGAAAACTTGCAGGAGCTGCTTTATAAAGTCCCCAACCCGTACCAATCCACTTATATCCTGCCTCATCTATAAAGAAAGTGTAAACACTTCCTTCTCCTATATTCAACTCCTCAGGAGTATAATGATAAACTTTATTCTCTGGCAACTGAATCACATCCAATCCTTGTTTGAACAAACCACAAAACAGTTGGTTTCCTTTAACAAACATCCCCAAAGTAACCATATGACTCCTTTTATCATCATCATCTAACCTCAATCGGTTTACCTGTCCAGAAGCAATATCCAATATATTAATTCCATCGTCTTCAGTTCCAACCCATATATTGCCCTTATTATCAGAAGCTATTTCCCTTATCCGTTTTGTAGTCAACGAACGCCCATCACTTCCAGGCACATATTTATCAAATAACAAGTCATGATGAGGCAGATAATTCACTCCGCCAAACATGGTCCCCAGCCAAATTCCACCTTCCCGATCTTGATAAATAGTATAAATAATCTTATCCGACAGACTGAACGAACGCATCAAATCTTGTTTCAAATGAACTCTTTTATTCTTCCTCTCATTCACAACAAATAAGCCTTCATGAGTTCCCACCCACAGTTCATCGTCAAAACAAGCCACATTACGTACAAATGTATGGTTAGCCTCAGGTATATCTATTTTTACAAGCTGATTCGTACCGGGATTATATTTCATCAATTCCCCTTCATGAATAGCCATTGCAATCCAATCACCATAATTACAAATAGAATTAATATTCTTTCCCTTTAACGAACGCCCGGTTTTATCAACACAATATTGTTCAAATTTATCCGTATTTCTATCATATCGAAAAAGTCCGACCCCCCATGTACCAACCCAGACATCACCATCAGGGCGTACCAAAATACAATCCGGAGCTTCTGTTTTAAAATGCTCTTTGTTGGTTACTTCATAAAAATAAAGTTTCTCATCCTTATAGCGAAAAACTCCCTGATCAGGAATCACAATCCAAATATTACCAATAGAATCCGCCACAATATTAGATACCCAATTATTCATATTCACCCCTTCCTCTGTTTCCATATTCATTGCCGTGAATATATCCAAGGCAGGATTATAACGATAGACTCCTCTATCCGTTCCTACCCATAACTGACGTTCCTTATCTTCAAACAAAGCAGAAATATTATGGTTTCCGGTACCGACTACATAGTCATCACAGTTCATCTGTACAATAGAAGTTCCATCAAAACGGTTCAAACCATTTTTTGTACCAAACCACATAAACCCGTAACTATCCTGAATGATAGCCTTCACATTACTTTGTGATAGTCCATTTTCACCCGTTATATGAGAAAAATAAAAATTGGATAATCCCTTATCAACAGCCTGTAATGTAAATACAACATACAAACAACATAAAATGAGCAAAGTCTTTTTCATAGCCTGTTCAAAATTTGAGCCAAAGATAAAAGAAAAAAAGGATAAATAATGCCAATATAAAAGAAATAGAGGATTGCCCTCTATTACTTTTCACGAATGACCATTACAAATCCCCCACCAGAAGCCATAAACATTTCAATAATATTCTTATTATCCATATCCATTATTTTATGTTCGTATAAATTAGCATTCTTGTTACTTCTTTTTTTATCCTGAAAAATTTCAATGGTATATTTCTTATCCTGAAGCAGGAAAGAGCAATCCACCTGAATTGTTCTCTCACCCCAAGCGTTCAATCCGCCTATATACCAAGTATTTCCTTTCTGCTTAGCCAACACAGCATATTCGCCCACACGAGCAGCTAAGGGAATCGTCTGATCCCATGAAGTCGGTACTTCCGCTAAATACTTTAAAATATCAGGATACTTACGATACTCATCCGGAGAATCACATAAACTGGCAAATGGTGCGGAAAGTACAACAAACAAGGCCAATTCATGTGAACGAGTCCCCAATGAACTAGGCAACCCCGGATCGATCGGCTTAAATTTTTCCAATGTGCTGTTACGCATCGACCCCGGAGTATAATCAATTCCACCTCCCAACATACGGGCAAAGATACATTGAAGCTGATAATCCGGATTAGAAGTGGTATCCCACTTAAAACACTCCGCACATCGCATGGCTTCATAAGAAAGGATATTAGGATATGCCCGATGAAGTCCGGTAGGCTTGCTGCATCCATGAAAATCCACCATAAGATGCCGCTCAGCACAAGCCTTTGCCAGATTTTCATATTGAGGGATTATTTGAGCATCATCACGATCAAAAAAATCTATTTTCACCCCAACAGCACCCCACTTGCTGATAGAATCCAAATAACAATGCGGATGCTGGAATAAAGTAGCAGCAACAGTCCAAAGCCATACACCTACTTTTTTTTCTTTTCCATAGCGTATCACCTCTTTTATATCAATATTCTTATTCAAATCTGCATGATTAAAAACATTGCTCCAACCGGCATCGACCAGCAGATAAGGTATTTTGTTTTCGGAAGCGAAATCAATATAATACTTATACATCTGTGTCGAAAGATTTTGATGACCAGAAGGGAAAGGAGCTTTTTCCAAAATAGCACAATGCCACCATTCCCAAGTTGCTTTACCAGGACGAATCCAATCCGTATCCTTTATTTGTTGGGGCTTGGCCAGTAAGTAAATCATTTCATTAGTCAGTAGTTCCTTATCATCCTTGGCAACAATAGCCATACGCCAAGGGAAAGCATGGTTACCAGCAGTACGTGCTAAATAATTCTCCCTTTCTTTTACCACCGTAATAAAATTTCCCCAACTGCCCATCTCTATTTTTTTAGGATAGGTCGCCCAATAACCTTTCATCTTGCCATCTTCTTTACGAAGATACATACCCGGATAGTTATTTAAATCCGATTCAGCCACCACAACACGCACATTTTGCATCTTGTTTGTAAATAAAGTTGGTGTAATACCATATTTATGTTCTTCTATTTTAGAAATGCCCTCGTAAAGCACATTGCTCAACTCCCAAGCTGTAAAATTAGTTGTTTCAGGTAAAATAACTGCCGGATCATCAGCCAGATTAAAAGAAGCTTCTTCATCAACTACAATCAAAGAATCCTGCTCCGGAAGATTTCCACAAAAACGATATGCCATTCCTTCATTATACATCCGGAATATAACTGAATAACCATCCTTGAATTTCAAGGAAAGTTCATTATAATGGTCTGTTAATTCACGATAATTACCAGCTACCGGATAAACCTTCTCAGAAGTACTACTTGTAGAAGTCCCTACCACTTCACCATTCTTTCCCCATATATTACCATTTTGCATCGTCATACAAATATCAGAGGGATGAATGACAGACCTACCTTCCAAACTTAAAGAATATTGTAAGACTCTTCCATTCTCTACAGTAAGTACCAATTGCCCGTTTGGGGATGATAATTCATAAACAGACAGCATTTGTGCCTGTGCAAAAATGCACAGACACAATGTTACCAACAAAAGGAAAAAATTCTTTTTTCTCATACAGCACACAAATTACGATGGATTTGTCCACCTTGATGGTTAATGTCCAATTCTCGCACCTTATCCAAAAAATCAATGGCTTTTCCCATTTCACGCAATCCTAAATACCCCAACCCCATCACATAATTACAATGAATGCAGTTACGTTTATCCAAGTCATCTTCCCAAATAGCCAGATCAGGCAGAGAAACAGCAAAATAATCAATCCGACAGTGGTCAAACAAATGCTTCTCACCATGCTTTATCAATTTGTTAAAGCAGCTGCATGCCTTATCCTCTCTACCCAACGCACGCCATGCCAAACCTTGATAGAAAATTTTGTCGGGCTGTTGGTCATTGTAGAAGAAAGCCTGTTGTGGTTCTGAAGAACCAATGGTCGCTTTGGTAAAGCAATCTATAGCTTGTTGCTCATTTCCCAAGCCACGAAACGCCTCACCTTTATAATACCAGATATCATTCTCTTCAGCATTTGCCAATTTTCCCTCACCCAAATTAAATGGATAAGCATCCGTTTCATCCAAAAGAACTAAAGCATCGGCATAACGTTTTTCACTTAAAGCAATCTTTGCTAATTCTATATGGCACAATACATATTGTCCGGTGATTTTTCCTTCTCCTCCTTCCCATGGATGGAATTTACGTGCAGCAATCAATTCTTTTGCTTCAGTATAGCGCCCTAGTTGATTATACAAAGTGATACGCTCAATGGACAGATCATCACGCTGTTCCACTTCAGGCAGATGTGCTTCCAAAAAAGCCAAACGTTCTGTATGAGGTCGGCCTAAACGCTTATAAAGTTGATCCAGCTCCATTAATATACGAGAATCGTGCTCATCCAATGCATAAGCTTTTTCCAGAGTTTCCAAAGCTCTTTGTTTATCATTACGCTTATTATAATAAGCCAAAGATAAATTACGCCATACGGTAGGGAATGTTGGCTCTATAGCAGCCGAATCTTCCCAACAAGCAATGGCATTATCATACTGACGATTAGCATACCAAAAATTTCCTAAACTATATGCCGCTTTTGCTCCATGAATATTCAAACGTAAAGCATCTTGAAGAATCAATACTTCTTCTATACGATTCGGGAAACAATATGAATGATTTTCCTTTTCTGCCCGCTGATAATATTCCAATGCTTTGCTCTCATCTCCCTTACAGGTATGGAAATACCCCATTGTATAATAAACGACAGGATATACTTCTGTAACTCCGGTTACGTAGCATTCCAGCAAAGAAAAAGCTTCCTCGTACAGTCCGGCAGCAGCAAAATCCAATGCATATTCTATATATCCGTGAGCCCAGCTACGCATCAACTTTTTCATTTCCTCCAACACTTCCACATCCCGGGTCAACAAATAATGTTCAAAACGGCATCCCATATTAAAACGATCTATCTGCAATGATTCAGCTACGAGCGCCAAAGCTTCCTCTTTACGACCCAATTTGCGTAGAATGGAAGTTTTCAACTGACGCGCTTTGTGATTATGCCAATTACGAATCAATGAACGGTCTATCTTGTCCAAAGCACTTTCATACTTTCCTTTACGAGTGTCAAGTTGTGCTAGTGCATAATAAGCCGCATCCTGCCAAGCAGCATTCCATGCCGACTTAAAGAAAGCATCATAAGCCTCATCCCACTTCTGTTGCATCATACAACTCCAGCCCAAATTATAATAAGGTTCACCGTCATAAGGATTCGGATTACGTTCAGTCAAGGTTTCCACCGCTTTCCGGAAATAGCTTTCTGCCATTGCAAATTGTCCTTTACGCATCAACAATAACCCTACCGCATTGTTACAACGTACATCTCCCGGTTCACGCCTTAATGCTTCCATATAATAATCCATCGGATTATAAGTAGCATGGCGATATTGTTCCAAGTGTAGTCCGGTCAAAAACAGTTGTTCAACAGAAGCAATATTCTGAGGATCTTTAGCAGCCTTAGCAGGATCAGGAACCGGCCTGATTTCCGGTTTATCCGCCTGATAAGAAAGCAAAATTTGTCCTTCCTTATCACGAACCTCTGCACATACCTCCTCTTCTTTTAGTCCTTCTGCCGCAAAAGTCGTAATAAACGGTTCTGATGGCGAAATTTGTGTAGTCTTATCCAATAATACAGTGCCTTTAATAGCTTTTACTATAATACGTACTCCACTATTCGCTCCCGTAGTATAAAGCACCAAACGGGCTTTACCTTCCTTTATTTCCAAATTCAACAAAGCATCTTTGGTTGCATTCTTTACATAACCCACTTCACTATAAGGCATAAAATACTGTATCCATGATTTTTCCTCATAGGGCTGTAACCAAGTAAAGTCCGGTTGGTTATCCGTATACATACCGGTCATCAGCTCAATATAAGGGCCGTCCTCATCAGTCAGATTACGATCCCAAGCCTTACCGAAATCACCATTTCCCCATGTCCATTGTTTCTTTCCCGGAGAAACATGATGATCGGCCACGTGCAGAAGTCCCCCACGAACATCTTCTTCATAGCCACCCACAAAATCATATTTAGACTTGATAGCCATATATGATGTAGGAACCGGAATATTCTTATATTTAGAGATATCCACACCAGCAGAATAATCCTGCTTATAATAAACCCCTGTAGCAATAGGGAAAGAAGAGACATCGCGCTTGCCGTGATCGAACACCGCATTCACATCAGGCGGGAATACCGAATGATAATGGTCATTGACCACCACTGCAGGGTTGGCCCACCACAAGAAAGTCTGAGGGAAAGACGTACGATTATAAATCTTCACTTTAATTTCTATATAAGCCTTGCCCGGATAAAGCGTAAATCCCTGCATACCTTTAGTACGAAACATTCTCTCCACTTCATTGCACCATATTGTCTTGCTGCCATCCGCATTTTCCTCTATCAAGAAATCAGTAGGCAAAAAAGTAGAAGGACGGTGATGCTGAGGCCAGTTAAATTCGATTCCTCCAGAAATCCAAGGTCCTGTCAATCCCACCAATGCCGGTTTCACCACTTGGTTATAATAAACAAAGTGACGTTTCTTCACCTTATCATAAGCCATGTGTATACGTCCTCCCAACTCGGGAAGCACCATCACCTTAATGTATTCATTCTCGATAAACAACGCATGGTATTTCTTGTCTGCTTTCTTATCTGAAATCTTCTCGACTACCGGATAAGGATAAACAGCTCCACAACTTCCCTGATAAACTCTCTTTTCAAGAAAAATAGGATTCTTCTCTTCCTCTCCTATCTCATAAGTAGGAAGCATAATATCTTCCTCCCATGCACGCACCTCACTGCCATGAACGGTACTTTGAATTAAATATTGAGTTATTTTTTCCATAATAAATGATTGTTATTTCACTAATTCTTTTTCTATTTCCTCCAGACTCTTTCCTTTGGTCTCCGGCAAACGGAATACAACAAATATTCCCCCACTCAGGCAAATCAGCCCATACAGCCAGAATGTCCCGGCAGCTCCCAAACCACTATTCAACATCGGGAAAGTATAGGTCAGTATAAAGCAGGCCGCCCACAAAGCGAAAGTACAAACAGACATGGCAACTCCACGAATACGGTTCGGGAAAATCTCAGAGATAATGACCCACATCACTGTAGCCAAAGTCATAGCATAACAGGCAATAGCCATCACAACAATAATCAACAGCACAACTCCTGTGATATGAAAATAATAAGCGGCTCCCATAAAGGCATAAATTACTGCCAGTCCAAATGATCCGATCAGTGTCAACGCCTTACGTCCCCAACGGTCTACCACAAATATAGCTAGAATAGTAAATATGACATTTGTAATACCGGTCACCACAATATTCATCAAGACATCAGACACGCCATAACCTGCCGCCATAAATATTTCCTGTGCATAGTTGAAAATAACATTAATACCACACCATTGCTGCAAAATAGCCATGACAACACCTATAGTCAGCACTTTATACATAGCAGGATTCAATAATTGACGAAAACCTCCTTCTTGCGTCTGACAGGCTGAAGCCGTTTCTATGGCCGCCAACTCAGTAACAGCATATTCCTTTCCTCCCATACGGGTAAACACCTTGAGTGCAGCCTCCCGCTTTCCCGAAGAGGCTAACCAACGAGGACTCTCCGGTAATATAAAACTAAAAACAAAGAACAAGGCGGCCGGGACAGTCATTACCCAAAACATCCAGCGCCATCCCATCTGTCCGTTCCATGATTCACGGATCATTTCATGAGTAGCTCCTAATGCCACAGGCTCGGCTATCTGCCAATTAACAATCTGAGAAGTCAAGATACCTAACACTACCGTCAACTGATTGATGGACACAAACCGTCCCCGCAAATGTGCCGGAGCTATTTCTGCTATATACATAGGTGACAAACTGGAAGCAATCCCAATGGCAAAGCCCCCCACCAAACGAAATACATTAAAGAAAGTAAAAGAATGCACCGCCCCTGTACCGACAGCCGTACAGATAAATAATCCTGCCGCCAAAATCAAAATAGGCTTACGTCCCAAACGGTCACTCAGCTTACCGGCACTTAGCGCCCCAAACAAACAACCAATCAAGGCACTGCTCATAGCCCATCCCTGCATAACAGGGTTACCAGCTATACCAAAATATTGTTCATAAAAAGGTTTTGCTCCTCCGATCACTACCCAGTCATATCCAAACAGGAAACCTCCCATAGCAGAAATCAAAGCAATAAGAAATAGATAAAAATTAGATTGTGTTTTCATGAATATCATATATTAGTTATTTTTATGATGCAAAGTAACAAGGATTCAAGGACTTAAAGAATAGAAAAAATTACTGAGGATATGGACAATATTACTATTTCTAATTTAAAATGAGACGCAAGCCTTAGGCAGAAGCTGTACCGGATAAAAAAATGGCCACGCCCAAATCGGACGTAGCCATGCCAAAAGTCTCCTGTCTAATCTGATTATATCAAACATCAATCAACTGTTCCCCAATTCTCATTTGGAGTATCTCCCAACCATAACTCCAATAAGCCCCCCTGTGCAAAGACCGAATGTGGAAGCTGGAATGAACTATATTCTTTTCCGTTTAAACGAGCACATTGAATGTAACAATTTTCCTTTGAATTATGATAAGTCTTGATTCTGAATTCCCTCCCTTTATAATAAGCCGGATCCAACTTTATAGTAACCTCATCGAATATCGGACTTGTTACATCATAGGCAGGATGTTGCCCGGATCCGCCATCCAAGCCAAATAGTCCAATCGCCATCAATACACCAACACCTCCCATTTGTCCTTGATCTTCATCATGCCCGCCATACCCTTTATCGGGTGTTATGGCACCATGCGCCTGTTCCTTTACCCGCCGCACCCAATACTGGCTCAGCCAAGGCTTTCCTGCATGAGCAAACACATGTGCATTTGAACACCCGGGTTGATTGGCATAGCTCACATAGCCACCTCCATATCCAAATACAAAATCCGTAGCCGTAGCTTTTTCAAAAGCATCGTTCAACATGGCACATAATGTATCATTACCTCCCATTTTACTAGCCAATCCCGGAATATCATGTGACAAGCCAAAAGTAGCCTGCCAGGCATTAGCTTCCACATATCCCCAACCATTAGTCAAGTCTGTATGCAACCAGCTTCCATCTTCCCTACGCGGAAGTATCAGTTTCGCTCCCTCATGAAATGAAGCAGGCCACCCCATAGAACGTTGATGAAAATAAGCGTAGTCCTTCCGCTTCCCCATCCTGGCAGCCATTTCAGCCAAAGCCCAATCTTCAAAAGCCCATTGAATAGTCAGCCCCGCATTATCAGGACAATACCCATTTTGTATATAAAAGTCCAACTCTTTATCCATATCCAAAGCAAGCATTCCTCCTTTTGCATGATTCTTTTTCATCATACGATAACCAGCGGATGGTGACCACTTCCGGGTTATTCCTCTTTGATAGGCACTTGTAATCAAGGAAGTAGCGGGGCAGCCGGTCATAATATAAGAGTATCCTCCGGCACAAGGTCCGCGAGGCAATAAATCTCCATTCAGACTGTACCGAATGAGTGAAGCAGCAAAATCATCGAGCACAGACGGATAGGC
>ENA-OPZZ01000360-OPZZ01000360.1-human-gut-metagenome-genome-assembly--contig:-NODE-360-length-36414-cov-4.597128_pt1 | contig 36414 bp, 29 predicted proteins | sample MGYA00242487_ERZ504511 | MGnify/ENA primary metagenome ERZ504511 (study PRJEB26092, sample SAMD00036241) | human gut metagenome | host: Homo sapiens | study: EMG produced TPA metagenomics assembly of... | reverse complement strand
AGATAGGTCAGATTCTTATCTGTCAGTTCCCTTAACATATTATCAGACTGGTGAAAAACCTCCGTCAGGTGGGAAACACTTTCCTCATAAACCGTTTTCGACACAAGCTTGAAATATCGAAAAACAGTCAAAACAATTCCCGCAAAAAGAAGAAGAAAGACCGCTGTCCTGAACCGTTTTTTCATGACACGTTTTTCTCTGTTTGTATTATGGTTTTTAGCTTTCATTCTTCTCACCTCAAAGTCAGGTAGTCTTCAGGCTCTGCAAGGACTGTATTCCCATCAGAAACATTTTCAATCCAGGTGTCTTTCACAGAGAACTCCCCAACATCAAATACCATATTTTTGCCTGTCGGATAAGCTTCCATGTGTTGTGGTGTCGCCAGACAGGTTACCATAAAAGTATCCGTATCACGGATTTCTTTTCCATCCTTTGCAACTTTACTCAATGTATAACCCTCCTCTGTTTCCCTGATCTCCACAGAAATACCACTGAAGACTGGAAGCGATCCACGGTTAAACGTAAGGAAGCCTCCCGGATAGCCTTCTGTAAAATTTCTGACCGTCTCTTTCAGTTGTGCTCCGTCCATCTTGCAGCTGTAAGCCAAAAGACCATTCGGCATGATCATGTTTCCCGCCATTTTTTCTGTATACCCTGCTTTCAGCACATTTCCCGTAAAGCTGTTTCCTGCTGCGATCAGCACATCCGCCCCATAAATACCACGCAGAGTGTTTGCCATAACGGAATATGCCGCATTCCCTCCACTGCTGTGAAAGCGGTTGGAATAGGATTTCTGTGAATCCAGCACGATATTCTCCGAAGTAGATTTTTCCTCAAGAAGCTGAGAATTAAATGAGCGGTATGCCTGCTCTGCATCGTATTCTCCTGAGATCATCTTCGAAACTACTTCTTTGGAAACAGAGAAAAAGTCATTTGACGCAATGCGGATATACATATGGTTTTCTTCGATCACCGGTTTCACATCTTTGAGATATTCCGTAAGATGAAGATCCACATCCTGGCTGTAGCTTAACAGATCCTGTCCATCATAAATAATCCTGTTCTGTGCATCCTCGGAAAGCATTGTGTCCAGTACCTTCATCGCTTTCTGCCGACGTGTTTCATTCTGCGTCAGATCACGGTTCAGTGCCACCTGGAAATATGGTGTGGTCATCAGCCACTTTTCGCCATTCTCCTGAAAGAACGGCAGAAATGTTGTATTAATGCCCTGATCCTGAAACATTTTTACACCGGCAGAGCTGCCAAAGTACATGGCAAGCCTGCCGCTTTGATACATCTCCATTACAGAATCATAGTCCATATCCAGATCATCCAGTCCCAGACCTGTATCTTTTATAAACTGTTCCATACGTTCAAAAGCCTCCGGCCAGACTGTACTGTCCAGACCTTCTTTCTCTGTATTATCCGGGTCACTGTAGGCGGTACGCCACTTACGTCCCGCCGCAGAAGACAGCTCTGACGCAGACAGCCCCTGCAGTGTTTCCATACACGTATAATCATAAGAATAGTCTGCACTAAACCCACGGATCCCCACCTTGTCAAATGCCTGACAGGCAGAAACGAAGCTTTCATAATCGGTTGGAAGAGGGATATCGTACTTCTCAAAAAGGTCTTTGTTGACTACAAAACCATGTGCATCCGCACACACCGGAAGCCAGTTTACGCTTCCATCTTCATTCTTGAAATTGTTGAGATATGTATCATAGACAGCACCTGCCGCATTGGTTGTGGAAAGATCCATCAGACTGTCTTTCAGCGGACTTGCATCATGCAGTGAAAAACGACAGCAGGTTATAATATCCGGCAGTCCACCGTTTTCATTCAAAAATCTGTAGAAATCCAGATCATTATTCCCTACCACAAATTCAATATTGATATCCGGAAGCTGTTCCTGAATGTATGGTGCATATTTTTCATACAGCTTTGTACTCCATAAATACACCGTGATCGTTTCTTCATCTTCTTTTTCTGCACTCTTTTTGCTGCCGCCTGACAGAAGTGACATGACTGCCATCATCACAAAAAGCACACAAAATAACCGGTTCCATCTTTTCTTTTTCAATATAATTCCCTTTCTGAGATTGTTTTCCACTAATCCACTGATTCATAAATCACCTTTACCAATAATTTCGGATCCACAGGTTTTGCGATATGTTCATCCATTCCTGCTTCTTTTGCTTTCAGCCTGTCCTCCGTGAAGGCATTTGCTGTCATTGCAATGACCGGGATCACCTTTGCATCCTCCCTCTCCAGAGACCGAATCATCTTCGTGGCTTCATAACCATTCATGACCGGCATCATGATATCCATAAGGATGACATCAAATTCACCCGGTTCGCTTTTTCTGAATATCTCAACAGCTTCCCGTCCATTCCATGCTTTTACCACGTCAGCTCCTTCATTCTGAAGCATAAATTCCGCAATTTCCATATTCAGCTCATTATCTTCTGCCAGAAGAATATGCAGTCCCCTTATAGAAATTTCTGGTTTTTCTTCCGTTTCAGATCTGCCGCTCCTGTCTGTATCAATCCGGAACGGAACCCGGATCACAAAGGTAGTTCCTGCGCCTTCTTCACTTTCAAAGGTAATGGTTCCTCCCATTTTTTCGATCAGCTTCTTTGTGATCGCCATTCCAAGTCCTGTTCCGGCATATTTTGTACGGCTTCCTGTATGTTCCTGTGCAAATGGTTCAAAAATATGTTTCTGAAAGGTCTCTGTCATTCCGATTCCGGTATCCCGGCAGACAAATTCTATCGTTGTCCATTCCGACTGTTCTGATGGGATTTCACGGCAGCTGATATAGATCTGTCCGTTTGCCCTGTTATATTTCACCGCATTTGACAGGATATTCATCATCACCCGTTTTACATGCCCCGGGCTTCCGATAAGATCCCAGTGTGTGACTTCTTTTTTCTCCCATACAATCTGGATATTCTGTTCGGCAGCCATCTGAACGATCACAACAAATACTTCCCTTGAAATACGGATCAGATTGAATGGAATTTCTTCGAGCACCACTTCATCCGACTCAAGCTTACTCATGTCCAGCACTTCATTTACCAGTTCCAGCAGCAGATGGGATGCTTCTTTCACCTTTGCCCTGCATTCCGTCTGTTTCTCCATATCATCTGCATAATGGTCTGCCATATTGACCAAGCCGCAGATCCCATTGATCGGAGTCCGGATATCATGGCTCATCCTCTGAAGAAACTCGGTTTTTGCCTCATTGGCGGCTTCTGCCTTTTTTGCTGCTGTCAGAAGTTCTGCTTTATATTTTTCATCTTTTTCCTGTTCCAGCTTCCGGTGTGCCAGATTGGTTCTGTATGACCAGAACCAGAACATCGTGAATATCAGAAAATAAAGAAAAATGACACCGGTCACACTTAATGGAAGGTTATGGAATACTTCCGTATCCGGGAGATATGCATAAATATAATAATCCCGCTGTTTCAGCATGATTCCGTAACATCCGCTTCCTTCATTCTTCACATGAAAAATATGCTGACTGTCTGTATGCTTTTTCATTGCCTGAACAACCTCGTTGTCGGCTGTATCTTCTCCCAGCAGACTCTCATCGTTGCTGGCAACAACTTTTCCATTGTCTGCAACAATAATCGTTCCGTCCCTCTGGACACTGTAACCATTTAAAAGACCTTGTATCGTCAGGGTATAGTTCCTGGCAAATTCAGGAGATGTGTAATAGTAGATCGCAACAATGCCCGGTGCATCTTTTCTGGCACAGGCCGCAATGTCGACATATGCCCCGTCTTCCCTTTCAAACCGTTCCGAATACGTTCTTTCTTCATATCCGGTAAAATCCATGATAATGTCTTTTTGCAGATAGTCCGTGATCTCACCTGCCAAAGACTCATCCGTGCTGTATTCACAGTCCGTCTTTCCTTCCTGATCCAGCACAATGATACCATCCACCCAGAGCGTCTGCAGATTTTCTTTCAGGAACTCCCGGCTTAGCTGACCGCCGTTTTCTGTTTCCATGTTAATATTCGTGCTCATCTGTCTGGCACTTTCAATGGCACGGAGAAGACTTTTGGATTCCGAAGATTCATTATAATGGGTGTAGGTGGAACACTGCACTTTGACATAGTTTACAATCTCCACCATTCTTTTCTCTGCTTCCGCTTTTTCCGTATGGAAAAAATAAAACAGTGAGACTGCAGCCAGGCAGATCCCAAGCAAAATTCCGACTATTTTTATCCCTTTTTCTTTTGTTCTTCCCTTAATATCCAAGATCATCCACCTCCAGGTACTTCTTTGGATCATCCAGATATTTTTCGATGATTTTCAAGGCAGTGCCATCCTTGCGCATTTCTTCCAGGGCCTGATCCATCTGCTCACAGATCCCCGGTCATCCTCTTTTGCGAAAGCAACTCCTATCCCCACGATCATCAGAGGTTCTTCCAGAATGCGGAAGCTTGTATCATAATCCTTCATATACTGGACGATGGATTCCTCATGTGCGGCAACTGCATCTACATATCCTTTTCCCAGAAACGTATAGATCAGTTCCCTGTGCCCGAGGCTGATCAGATTTCCAAGTTTTGGGATCCTCGCATCCGTCCGGTTCAGGAAGATGCCTTCCGGTTTGGTTGTAGACTGAACTGCCAGGTTCTTTCCCTCCAGGTCACTCAGTTTATAGATATCACTGTTCTCATTTACAGCAACCACCTGGCGGCTTGCTATGTACGGTCCTGCCCAGCGGTAATCGTCAAGACGTCCTTCCATGGAAAAACAGCCCATGATAGCGTCGATCTCCCCGCTCTCCACCAGCTCTTTTTTCTTCTCCCAGTTGATCTGGACAACGTCCACCTGATACCCCATTCTTTTAAAAGCTTCCTCAGCCAGTTCTACATCAATCCTGTCGGGATTCCGTCTTCATTCAGATAATTGTATGGCGGATAACTGTCACTGCCCAGTGTGATGACCGGTTTTTCTGTTTCTTTATTACTGATATCCTCATTTTTGCATCCTGCCAGGGTAGCTGCTAAAATTCCCACAAGCAGAATAGCTGCAATCACTCTTTTTCCTTTCATATTTCTTCTATACCTGCTCTGTTGTATTTTCAGATTTAAAAATCTTTTATATTTTACACTAGTATCTCCTGTTCATGCAAGAAAAACGTTATCTCCTCCCATGGAAAAATCTGTTTTGCTATAGAAATCCATTCCTTTCTCTGTCTGTGGAAAAAACGGCCGGGCCATGTTACAATGAATGATATGAGCAGCTCATGTGAATTTAGACCTTTTGACCCTGGCATCATGATATTTTATTCGAAAAGGAGTATCTTATGATTTCAAACTATGAAAAGCAGGTGGATATCGGCAAAGCTCATTTCCTGAAATATGATCAGGAAGCCCTCTCTGCCAAATTCCACCTGGATCTTGATAAAGATTATATTTATCTTACTTATCTGAATACGCCCTGCAAGATTGATCGCCCAAGCGGAACTGTTTTCGAAAAAACGTCGGATGGTTTTGCAGAATGTCGCTCTTACGAAACAGTCATGACCATCTACGATATGCTCTGTCACGGCCAAGAAACAGAACTGCCCCCTCTTGGAGGCAAATGGACTCCAATCGCAAATTTTGCTGCTGCCGGTGCAAGCCCAAGTGCCGAAATTTTTTCGCAGAAATATGCAGATTTCTTTTCCGGCAAAGTAGATGCCGTCAAAAAAGCATGTGTTTCCATCGGCGGGATTTTAAAGCCAGCTCTTGCCGGTGCTGATATCACTGCAGAAATCCCGGCATTTTCTTTCTTCCCGGTTCTGCTTCAGTTCTGGGAAAGCGATGAGGAATTCCCGCCGCAGATTAAAATCCTGTGGGATGATCAGACGATGCGTTATCTGAATTTTGAGACTACCTACTATCTGCAGGGCGATCTGCTGAAGCGTTTACAGGAACTTCTGTAGAATAGCAAAAGCGAATATTCGCAATCCACTTTGCTGCTTGATTTGGTTAAAAAAAACAGTATGCCGGGATGATCTCCCTGCATACTGTTTTCTTTTCCATTGTACTTGCCATCTCCCACCTTAGAGGTCGGAGTCTTCTTGCTGGAAGAGGATAAAAGAGACTCCATCCTGATGTTTTAATATTCACCCTTTTTATTTTCTGATGATTCTTCAAATTTCATCATACGGTATCCGACGCCGACATGCGTCTGGATATACTGAAGAGACTGTGGGTTTTTTTCCAGTTTCCGCCTCAGTGTTGCCATAAATACCCGAAGCGAAGCAATGTCCTTTTCCCAGTTACTGCCCCAGATATTTTCCATGATAAAGGTATGGGTCAGGACTCTTCCTGCGTTCTGTGCCAGCAAACACAGCAATTTATACTCGATCGGTGTCAGATGAAGCTCTTCTTCCCCAAGATACACACAGCCCGCCGCATAATCAATGCGAAGATCTCCGTTTACAAAAACTGCACTCTGATTCAGTGCGTCACTTTTCATCATCTGCAGTCTGCGTCTGGTCACACGAAGCCTTGCAAGCAATTCTTCTACTGAAAATGGTTTCGTCAGATAATCATCTGCTCCCGCATCGAGTGCTTCGATCTTGTCAACATCTTCGCTTCTGGCACTGATCACGATGATCGGCATCTGCGACCATGTCCGCACTCTTTTTATTACTTCAATTCCGTCTATGTCCGGAAGTCCAAGATCCAGCAGCATGATCTCCGGGTTGTGGCTCGCTGCTTCCAGGATCGCCACTTCTCCATTCTCCGCCGTCAGAAAATGATAATCATGTGCTTTCAAAGTTGTTGTGATCAGATTTTTCACCGAATTATCATCTTCCACAACCAGTATCCGTGGTTTGTTCATACAAATATACCTCCCCTGCCGGTAATGTAAACTGAAAAACTGCTCCATGTGGATGTGCATCTGAAACTTTGATTTCTCCTCCATGGACATTTACGATGGATTTGCAGAGTGCAAGTCCAAGTCCAAGACTTCTCCTGCTGTCTGCAATCTTATTCGTCCCGGTATAAAAAGTTTCAAAAATATGTTCTTTCATTTCATCGGAAATTCCAGGTCCGTCATCTGCAACTGAGATTACGGCATTTTTCCCTTCTCTTCCTGTCCTGATATCAATATGGGATCCCTTCTGCGTATATTTGATCGCATTATCCACCAGATTGATGACCATCTGCACGATCAGCCTGGAATCCATTCTGGCCAGAAGCAATTCGTCCTCATGCTCAACCGTGATCGTGTGTTCATCTTTTTTCCGGTCTACATGGCGAAGTGCCTCCTGGATCACATCATCCACCAGTTCTACTGATATGTTCAGATTCATCCGACCTTCCTCCAGTCTGGTCACGGACAGCATATTTTCAATCAGATTGATCAGCCACATAGAGTCATCATAAATATCCAGATACAGCTGCTTTTTCGTCTCTTTGTCAAAATAATCTGCATTGGAAAGCAGATTGCTCGCATTTCCGGAAATCGAGGTCAGCGGTGTCCGCAGATCATGTGAAATCGCCCGCAGAAGGTTTGAGCGAAGCTGTTCATTTTTTGCCAGAATTGCCGCTTTTTCTTTTTCAATGGTAATCTGTTCATTCTCCAGTGCCAGTGCACACTCGCCGATAATCGCCTGAAGGATACTTTTTTCAAAACTTTCCAGCTGCTTCTTTTCTATGCTGATCCCCAGTACTCCATAAACTGTTTCATTTACACCGACCGTCAGATAAAGGCATCCTGCACCCGGGAAATTCCCTGTGCCTGCACCTGCACGTTTCCGGTGTTTTAAAACCCATTCTGCCACATACTTTTCTTTTTTCAGCTTCTGCTGTTCTGACCACTCCCTGTCTTCCATCATAAACACTTTGCTTTTTTCCAGTTCATGATCTTTTACACTGTAAAAAATCACATTTCTTCCAAGGAGTTTCCGAAGCTGCTGTCCCGTTTTACTGATGATTTCTTCCCTTCCTCTGGCACACTGCAGAATCTGGTTTGTATCAAACAAAATCTTTGTGCGGAAAGCCACCATTTCTGACTGTTTTGCCTGATTTTTTAACTTCAGTGCCAGCGTTCCGGTCAAAAATGCAATACCGAACATGATCAGAAAGGTAACCGGATATCCCTCTCCGTAAGCATGAAATGTATACCGCGGTTTCGTAAACAGAAAATTAAAAATAAGTACACTCAGCACGGCGGCGATCATACTGTAGGCCCTGTGATTTGTAAGCACTGCGATCAGCTGTACTGCAAACACAAACACTGTCATGATATTGGCATTTGCAAAACCCAGACTGTTGAAAAAATATCCCATCACACTGGCTGCCAGTAAGATCAGAATACTGGTAAACAGATCACGGAAGTTCTGTACTTTCTTTTCTCTCTGAAATGCAGCGAGCAGTTTTTCCAGGCGGCCGTTCCGTTCTGTGGAAACAGAAGAGGAAAGGCAGTCATCCATCACCTGTTCTGCACTTTCCTCTTTTTCTTCCGGTACCGCATCCTCCTCCAGCCAGAGATTCTGTCTGTTTGCATCACAAAATGCATCAAATTTTTTCAGCATTTTATACATAAATATAAAAATGCCTCCCACTGCCGGCAATAAAAGAAATTCTTTCATATTACCATCTTCTTTCGTTTCAGATATGGAACTGTTTCTGGATGTTTTTAATATTTCCCAGTACCAGCATGGTCTGGTCATCTCCAAGCGGAGTTTCCGACGAAATATTCATATCCAGCACGCCGTTGCACCGCAGTGCCATGATATTTACATTATATTCCTTTCGGATGTCCAGTTCTCCAACCGTTTTTCCGATCCAGGCATCCGGAATGGAAATTTCAAAAATGCCATGTTCTTCATCTAGCTCCACATAATCAAAAATGTGATCTGCACTGTAACGGATCGCCGTCCAGGATGCCAGCTGTTTCTCCGGATATACAACCTCATCTGCTCCGTTTCTTAAAAGGAACTTCGCATGTACATCTCTTGCTGCTCTGGAGACTACCATCTTTGCTCCCAGCTCTTTTAACAGAGACGTTGTTTCCAGAGAACTCTGGAAATTATCTCCGATCGCCACAATGCAGACATCGAAATTGCGCACGCCGAGTGAACGGATAAAATCCTCATTGGTCGCATCCCCGATCTGTGCGTTACGCACATACGGCAGAACTGCCTCTACTCTGCTCTCATTGTTGTCTACTGCCATAACCTGATGATTCAGTTCATCCAGTTTTATCGCAATATGTCTTCCAAATCTTCCAAGCCCGATCAGTAAGATTGATTTCATGTCTTCTTTTCCTCCATCTATAGCTTTTTTCATTTTTCATCTTGATCGCATCATAAATATCCTGCTTTTCTGCTTTTTCCTGCAAATCAAGCACACTCTGTATCTGGTGGATACTCCTATCCTACGGTAATCTTTTCCTGCGGATATTTATACTCCGTCCGCTTCCCGGAAACGGTCGCAAAGATCAGCGTCAGTCCCCCGACTCTTCCAAAGAACATCAGACAGATCAGTATCAGTCTTGAAGCCAGACAAAGTGTCGGCGTCAGTCCAAGAGAAAGTCCTACCGTTCCGATTGCCGATCCGGTCTCAAAAAATGCCGTCACAAGCGGTACTTTTTCCACATAGCTGATGACCATCGCACTTCCTGTAAACAGCATCATATATAAAACAAAAATTGTAGCGGCATTTCGCTGCGTCTCTTCTGCAATTCTTCTGTTATAAAGATGTGCCTGCTCATTCTTTCGAAATACGGAAATCGCCATGGCAAACAGAACCGCTGCGGTTGTTGTTTTCATCCCGCCTGCTGTAGATCCCGGAGATCCTCCGATCACCATCAGAAGCACCATTCCCATCTTTCCGGAATCTGTCATTTTATCGAGATCAGCAGTATTAAATCCAGCTGTTCTTGTTGTCACAGACTGGAAAAAAGAACTCCAGATCCGTTCTCCCAGCGGCATATGCTGAAATTCCAAAAAAAATGAACATAATCGCCGGAACCAGGATCAGAAAGGCACTGACTCCAAGAACTACTTTGCTCTGCAGCCGGTATTTTTTAATATGCCATTTATTCTCCTTGATATCCAGCCAGGTAAAAAATCCAATACCGCCAACCACGATCAGTGTCATAATCACAAGATTCACAACCGGGTTTGCCGCAAAAGAAGTCAGGGATGAAAATTTTCCCTTTACTCCCATCAGATCAAATCCGGCATTGCAGAATGCAGATATCGCATGAAATACAGCGTACCAGATTCCTTTGCCAAGTCCAAATTCTCTGTAAAAAACCGGAAACAGAATAACTGCCCCGATCAGTTCGATCAGAAACGAGGTTTTTAAGATAAAAGTAGTCATCCTCACAATCCCGCCCATCTTCGGAGCTGCGATTGCTTCCTGCATGGTACTTCTCTGCATCAGTCCGATCTTCCTGCCGGCGATCGTTGCGATCGATACTGCCACAGTCACAACGCCGAGACCGCCAATCTGGATCAGCAGCAAAATAATAACCTGACCAAATTCAGACCAGTAAGTTGCTGTATCCTGCACGACCAGTCCTGTTACACAGACTGCTGATGTCGCAGTAAATAACGTATCAGAAAATGAACTCCATCTTCCGCTTCTGGATGCCCACGGAAGCATCAGCAGCAGACTCCCTGCCAGGATCACTCCCATAAATCCCAGTATAATGATCTGAAACGATGTCATATGCCGGTGTCCGGCTTTTTTCTTTATCTTCATGATTCTTTTTGTCTCCCAGTTCTGTTTTCATGACTATCATAACACCATGTACCTAAAAATAGTATTAACAATTTTTTATCCACATTAAAATTATATAAAGATACCTGCAAAAATGTATCACACTTTTGCAGGTATACTCACTTTTTAGAATTTTCCGCTGTGACCTCCGTGTACTTCACCGGATGAGCTGACATGCGTGCTGCTTCCGCCGCCTCCACTGTGTGAATCATTATCATTTTTCGGAATCGGGCGGCTTGTAACCACTTTATTAATAAAGCGATCCTGTTTCACGGTAAGATTCAGACTGCCTTTTTTCATATATTCTTCTGCTGTGGTCCGCTTCACAACGGAAGTCAGCTTGGAACGTTTGATCGATGCCGTGATCAGTGCAATCACAAATCCGATTGCCAGGCACACAACCAGCCAGAATGCATAGGCAAATGGCTCTTGCGGCATATTATCTACATCATATGGCTCGCCTGTCTCTGCCTGTGTCAGGAAACGGTCGCACTGTTCTGCAAAACAATTAAATGCTTCTGCGTACTCACCATCACCAAGGTAGGATACCAGCTTTTCTTCTATATAACTAAGTCCGGCATCCGTAAATGCCGTGATCGCATAACCATGTGTGCTTGTTGCCCAGTTGCGGTCGCCCATATCCACCAGGAAAAGTATCCCCGCTTTGTCTTCGCCAAGTCCATAGCCATCGTAATCAAATGCATCATCGGCGTATTCGGTTGCCGTTTTTCCCTCCAGGGACTTAACGGTCATTACCACTGCATCACAATGATGCAATTCACTGACTTCATCCAGTTTTGCCTGGATCTGATGCTGTTCTTCTGCCGTGAGCAGCTCTGCCTGGTCAACAAGTCTTGCCGGATGATCCGATGCTGCCTGAATATTCAGAAATGGTACAAATAAAAATAATACCATACTAAGCAGCAGAGACATGATTTTCATTTTTGTTTTCTTCATCTCGCCACCTCCTTACAGCAACACCATGAAAACCCAGAGCAGTGCATAAAGGACAAGTCCGATCCCTGCTCCCCACATGGCAATAAATCTCCAGAATGCTCCATTGTCTGCCGGAAGATCACCGACAATCTTTCCGGTCTGACCGTTCATGGCAAAAATGTATTTTTTACCTTTCCAGGTCGTATTTAAGATCCATACCGGATAGAGAGCATACTTTGCCTGGTCTTTGATCTCCATATTTGCTTTTTCCTGATCGATCACATGATAACCTTTAACGGTATTTCGGAATTCACGCTCTGTGCTTCTCCGGATACGTTTTTTCGCACGCCCGATGCACTCCTCTTTCGGCACATCGTAGCGGTCTGCCAGATAGCCTGCCATATACGCCATGCGAAACGGCACTGCTTCCTTAAAATCATATGGTTCCACCGATTCCATCAGCGTATCATCCATCTTTTTTGATCCGTCTGCCGGAACTTTTTCAAATTCTACCGTTCCTGCTCTTTTTACTTCAAAATTCTCATGCTCGGTGTACTCAATATCATTTGACACCCATACACGCGTCTTTTCCGCATGATAGGAGAAATCTGCCTTTGCTTTCAGATCAAACACCCAGAACGGAACATACACACCTTTGATCTCATCAATGTGGTTCTGCTGTTTGAAGACGCCCGGCAAAAATTTTTTGCCTTCGAGATGTTTCCGGTATGCTTCTTTTGCCTGTTTTTTGTCTTTTTTAAATGGAATGATATAATCCGGTCTTAAGGCACCGTCAAACTGCCCTTTCATAACAACTTTGTTGCCGCAGTACGGACAGCTCGTGGCACCGGTCGTTTTATCTGCCAGGATTTCACCACCGCAGGATTCGCACACGTAGAGCATCATTGCTCCTTCTTCTGCTGCTTCCTGTGTTTCTCCCTGTTCTGCCCCTTCTTTGGAAGCTGTTTTCTCCGACTGCGTTTCTTCAAAGTCGGACAGATCTGCAACCGTATCACAGTAAGGGCATTTCATTTTCTGCGTTTTGCTGTCAAATTCCATTGCTCCGCCACAGGCAGGGCATTTGTATTCTCTGATATCTGCCATAGATTCATCCCCTTACTGTACAATATCACCATCGTTGAACGGATCTCCGCATTCCGGACAGAAACGCGGCGGATTTGTCGGATCTTCCGGCTCCCATCCACATTTATCACAGCGGTATTTTTTTGCTGCTGCCGGTCTCGGACTGCCGCATTCACTGCAGAATTTACCTTTGTTCAGTGCCCCGCAGCTGCATCTCCAGCCCTCTTCCGGCTTTGCTGTTCCGCATTCCATGCAGAATTTGCCGGTATTTACAGCTCCGCAGCTGCACTGCCAGCTTCCTGCCTGTGCGGACGGACGCATCGGCTGTGCCTGTTTTTCTTCCGGTATATACTGCTGCTGTCTTTGTGCCTGCTGTCTCTGATTTCCCATCTGGAGAAGATCCTGGATATTGGCACTTCCGGCTCCTCCTGCCATATTCAGTCCCATAAAGCCCATCATCGCACCGTTTGGATTGGATGCGGCTGCTTTCATGGCTTCTGCCTGTGCACTGCCAAGCGTTGCCGCCATCATCGTCGGATCTCTCAGAACAGCAGCATCCTGGATTTCCTGGATCTTCTTGAGGTCTTCCTCTTTGAGGGTGATCGGGTTCATCGCTACGGATACCACGGAAATACCGCGTTTTTCCGCCCACTTTTTGGTGAGTGCTTCGTTCATCGCCTCTTCGAGATCTCCCGCATGTGCCGGGATATCACTTGGCAGAAGCTCCAGTCTTGACAGCTGTGCAAATGCCGGCTGCAGTGCGGAGATAAACTCTGTCTTTAACTGTCCGTCGATCTCTTCTCTGTCGTAAGTCATCTCTACATTTCCGCAGACATTCTTATAGAAAAGGATCGGGTCGGTGATGCGGTAAGAATAGATACCGTTACATCTTACCTGTACATCACGGCTCAGTCCGGTATTGTGATCCACTACATGGAACAAAAACGGATTTGCCGTGCCGAATTTGTTATCCATGATCTCTTTTGTATTGATATAATACACTCTCTGATCTTTTCCGGTATCGCCGCCGTAGGTAAAACGTTTGCCGAAGGTGGCAAAGGTCTTTTTCAGACCTTCGCCCAGTTTTCCGGTAAAAATACTTGGTTCTGTGGAGCTGTCGTAAGTAAACTCTCCCGGTTCTGCACAAACTTCCACAATTTTGCCCTGTTCAACGATCATCATACACTGACCGTCTGCAACTGCAATACCGGAACCGTTTGAGATGATATTCTCACTGCCCTTGGTGTTTGAGGACCGCCTTCCCACCTGCTTCTGTCCTTTTACAACCAGGGTATCTGCATCCATTGCCTCACAATAGAAAAACTCCCTCCACTGATCTGCCATTGTTCCGCCGACTGCTCCGACGGCTGCTCTGATAAGTCCCATAATATTTTACCCCTTTCTTTCCTTTTGTTTCTGTTACTTTCCCTTTACTATTTTATCTTTACCTTTTTGGAAAGTTTCGCTTTGTTCAAAAGCTTTGCATACTTTTTCTTCTGTGCTTTCGGCACTTTGACCGTTGCTTTTTTATTTATGTTTTTGAACGCATTCTTTCCAATGGTATTGATCTTTTTACTCTTAACAGTAACTTTTTTCAGCTTTCTGCAATTTGCAAAGGCATTCTTTCCGATCTTTTTGACATTTTTTCCAATTGTCAGACTTTCCATCTTCTTGTTGCCTTTTAATGCATTTGCTGCCACACCGGTTACTTTCCATGTTTTTCCGGATGCCTTGATCTTATCAAAGATCTTCACACTCTTCTTTGCTTTGCCTTTTGCAGTGATAGATTTTACCTCTACCGTGTCTTTTCCGGTTACTTTATAAGTAAACACTCCATACTGACCTTCTGCTTTGATCACCTGACCAACTTTCACCGTACCATCGTTTGGAGTTTCCGGTGTCTGTGGATTTGTAGATGGTGTTTCCTTTTCCGTAGATGGTGTTTCTTTCTTAAGTGCAGAGGCTGCATTGCGAAGAGCTGTTAAAATCTGCTGCATCTCTTCTTCAGTTGCTGTTTTTTGCTCTACGGCTTCTTTCGCTGCATTCAGTGCTTTTTCATAAACTTTCCAGGTTTCTTCTGTATAGTCACTTTCTTTCCTGCCTTCTGCTGCTGCGATTTCATTTTTCACTTCATTCACCAGTTCTTCCGGTGCCGGAACTGGTACATTTGGAATCTCCACAGTCACTTCACAGGCTGCTGTTTTCTCTCCATCTTCGGTCGTTACGGTGATGGTTGCTTTTCCGTTTGCTACTGCACTTACTTTTCCGTTTCCGTCTACAGTTGCTACTTTTTCGTCACTCGTTTCAAATATCACATTTTTATTTGTTGCATTTTCCGGTGCTACTGTTGCAGTAAGATCTACTGTCTGACCTTTTTCTGTCAGTTTCGCTGTGCTCTTATCCAGTGTAACTCCGGTTACGGCTACTGTTTCCGGAGTGTTGTCATCTGCCAGCTCTGTGATGAATTTTGCGTCTGCAAAATCTGCGTGATCATTGCTGTCGCTGCCATTCTGATCCACGTTCAATCTGAGGATCTTGACACCTTCCACAGAAATATCCAATTTTGCCATCTCAGATGCTCTCGTAACAGCTTCACCTGTGTAAACCTGTTTATTATCCGTATAAACATTGAATTTTACATTTCCATCCTGGTTTGCTTCACGGTCAACGCCCATATAAGATGTAAATTTCTTAAAGCCCATACCTTCGATATTGTAATAGAGATTTGCAGTCGCATGAATACCCATACCCTTCTCAAAGGTTTTTTCCTGACTTCCGTCATAAAGTGTCAGTGTCTTTCCGTCTACAGATTTGTCTTTCATGATGGAACCCCATCCAGTTGCAGAATTGCTCTCGTAACTTAAATCAGAAAGGTAAACTTCGCTCTTGCCTTCGACGCTCCAGATATAGGTTTCGGTTCTGCTCTTGTCTGCAGATTCTACTGTAACCTGTAACTGGTTGTTTCCTTTTTTCATCGTTACAGAAGTCTCTACGCTTCCCGTTCCGGTTGCAGCAGTTACATTGTTGCATTTTACAGTAATTTTTGCATTTGCTTCCTGTGCGGTAAACGTTACCCTGGAAGTTCTTGTCATGGTTGATGCCGTATACTCTTTGAGATTGGCATTAAAGTTTCCATTGCTCTGGATGGTACTGCCAAACTGTACTTTTTCCAGTTTTGCATTGCTGTCAGATGGTACACGCAGACTCAGGCTATAGTGCTCTGTTACGCCGCCGTCTGGTGTGATTGCAATACCAACGGTCATGTTATCGCCTGAAACAGGAATGCTCTCTTGCGGGTTATATGTTTTTCCATTTACATTCAAAACTGCTTTTGCACCTTCGCCAGGATTTTTCAGAGCGATTTTGACTTCGGTCTGTCCTTTTGTCAGAGATGCACTGTAGGATTTTTCAGAAACATCAAAACCTGCCACTTCTTTGTTATCTACGCTGATGCCGCCGATGGATGCATCCTGTGCTCCGGTACGGGTAATCAGGAAACGATAAATTTCCTGTGTTGTTCCGTCTTCTGCGATTACTCTTGCTGTAATGATATTTAAGCCTGCCACAAGTGCAACTTCCTGCTCTGTAATCTGGTTTTTGCCGTTTTCTGCGGATACGATCTCATTGACATTTTTCAGTCCGACACCATTACCGACACCGTTTCGGCAGATTTCGATTTTTGCATTTTCATCTTTTGCTTTCAGAGAAATCTTTACACTCTTTACATTCTTATCGGCAGTTGTCACATAGCTCTTTGTCTCAGATGAGAATGTCGGGAAGGATACACCGGATACAGATGCACTCTCCAGAATCGCATTTCCTGATTTTACTTTTGCAAGATTTTCAATATTTCCGCTCTCTCCTCCGGTTGCTGCATCTTCGGTCAGTGCTACTGCTTTGCCATTGACCTCCAGGTCTGAGAAGGTAAATGCGGTTCCTTTTGTGCTGTTTCCGGTACCGGCAACCAGTGCCACGCCAAAGGAATTGCCGATTTTATCGTTTGTGATGCTGTTTCCTACTTTTGTCCAATTTTCTTTATCAACACTGCAATATCCGGTAAAGGTATTTCCGGATTTCTCCAGTTTCAGCCAGATTGCCTCTGCATTCGGATTTTCTGTGTTCTGATCTTCATTTGCACTTCCGTTTGCTTCGGTCACGACATGAACCTTCGGACTGTTCGTGCCATGTTTTCTCTCGACTGCCACATAATTATCATCATCTTTGTAGATAAACAAACCTGCTTCGTCCCAGTTATTGACGGTCTTGCCGCTCATCTTGACGATGGCTGTGAAGGTTCCGTCACCACGGTTTACATTTTCACCGCTTACGATCACGTTATTGGCTGTCTGGATTGCCCAGAGTCCCTGTCCCATTGCTTTGATGGTCACGCTGTCACCGCTGACACTGTAGCCGCCGTCGCTTGGATTTTTCACGGTCAGATCTTTTGCAAGCACTTTCACTGCTGTCACGGTTCCGATGCTCTGATCTGTCACCGTAAAGGTCACAGGATCTGCCTGGAATTTACGTCCGCCGACCAGCTCATAAGCTGTCACGGTTGCTGTTCCCTTTTTCAGACCTGTCACATGACCGGTGCCATCCACACGTACAACTTCCGGATTGCTGCTGACATAGATCATTTCGCTTGCCGGCTGTGTGCCACTGCCGATGCTTACGCCTTCGTTTTCACCGATTTTCACTTCACTGTTCTGCATATTCGTGATATTGATTCTGCGTGTCACGCCTTTATCATAAATATTATTAGAAATATTTACGTCACGGCATCCATTGAAGGTAAATGCATTGATACTTGTACCTTCCGCAGCTGAAACATTCATGGCAACGCTCTCGCCGATCGCCAGCGTGGTTTTTGCCGGATTTGCCTTTTCATTTACAGAGAAACGCAGAACTTTGTTTCCGGTAAAGGTCAGTCCGTTTACGCTCTTTGCATTGATGATATTGCCGGTTCCGTTTGTAAAATAGAATGTATTGTCTTTGATCCTTACATTTTTATGTACCGGTTCCGCTGCTCCGTTGTTGGTCGGATCAAACTGGATAAATGCACTGTAAGAATTCTGGTTGACACCACAGCGTCTGAATACATTACCTTCGATTAGAACATCTTCATCATGCCCTGACTCGTACCAGCTGTTTACGTCATCGGAAATGTAAACGGCTGCACCGGCTACGTTGTCAAATTCGTTGTTGCGGATCACAACCGGTTTTCTGGTTGTCACCAGAATACCACGTACCGGCATCTCACGGAATACGTTGTTCTCAATCTCAACACTCGGTGTATAAGTAACATTTTCCAGAGCTGCCGCATTTGCAGACACGGAAGACGGCATATTTGTATCCAGTGTTACAATGATCGTATCCAGATCCGTTTTGGAAGCATCGGCTTTGTCACCATTTCCGGCAACCATGGTTCCGCCATGTCCGTCCGGACCTACCACTCCGGTTACTTTTGCTTTTGCCCCGTCGATCGGAAGCAGTGTTCCCTTAGAAACAAACTCTACTTCATCTCCCACATAATAGTTCGGAAAACCGGAAGTTTCGTGATGCTGATAGTGAACTTTGAACTTATTATCAGAGATTCGTTCTGTTACCTGTAAGAATGTTCCATGGATGTTGATCGGGTCATCCTGCGGATCTTCAAATGTGCTGTTCACAATGCGGATTGTTCCGCCGCAGCCGGACATCTGCACAAAGTCAGCAGAACCAACGCCGGTTCTTCCGCTTCCTTCATAGTTGCGGAAATTTACATCATCCAGTGTAATGTTTTTGGAAAGCTGTCCTACCACACCAAATGCATGCAGAAAATGCAGTTCGACATGCTGCATCGTCACACCATCACTCTCCCAGAAAAAGGCTGCGGAATGATCACGTGTAGTCCTTCTCATCTGCTGACCATATCCTGCCTTGAAGGATGGTGCAGAATTGTAAGTCACCTTCAGACGATGTCCGTCCAGTTTTTCCATGCTCTGTACGTTGTTGAAAAATTTATCGCCGGAAGTAGTCAGGGTAGCGGTTGTCATATCAAATCCCTGTACATGTCCGACATTGTTCGTATAGCTCCAGTATGCCTGCCCGGTGTATGGGCTGACATCGCTGCTCCAGGTAACGCTTGTTCCGCTTACGGAATAATTATAACATTCCGGAACATATAAAATCGCTGTATTGCCTTCTACTTTTTCTGCTGTTACACTGACTACCGACGGTACCTGGAAATCGGTGTCAAAATTCTGGATTCTGATGTTTTTACATCCGATCGTGGAAAACATCATCATCTTGCCATGGAAGATCAGACTGGACTGATTTCCTTCCAGTGTCACATTTTCCATATTTTCCAGCAGAATACCGATATTTTTCATTTTGTACGTGCCACGGTCACCGTTATTACGGCTTAAAGTATTTGAAATATACAGTTCCCGTTTCTGTGCATGATCCGGGTAAATCTGATATTCCCCTTTCGGGAAATCCAATACAACCGGTCCTGTCACTTCTTTTGCTGCCTCGATAGCTGCCTGTATGCCCTCGGCACTGTCCTTTACTCCGGTCGGGTCAGCCCCATACTGTGTGACATCAATAACTGTTACCTTATCAGAAGCTGAGGCTGCATTTGACACCCCCCCCACTACTGGGAAACACCAGTGACAGCAGCATACAGATCACCAGCATGACTGAAAATGTTTTTCTTGTTTTCATGTTGTCCTCCTTTTCTTTGCTCACCTCTTATTTGCAGTATTTCAAAAAATATCAGGCAGAATGACTGAAATAGGAAGCACAAAATCATTCTTGTGACATCTTTAGTTTAATACCTACTAAAAAAATACTATATTTTCGTCATTTTGTCCAGTTAATCTCAATATCATTTCCTGATAAATCCACAAAATATCTAAATCCGACAGCCTGGATGCAGATTTATTAGCTTTTCCCTATTGACATAAAAAATGCAGCATACTCTTCTTCCTTTTTGTATGCTGCACTTTCTAGTTTTTTTTATACAATTACAAGGTTTCCTTATGTCTTTACAATCTCTCCGTTATCCGCTCTGATATCAGCATATCGTAAAACTTACGGTCGCTTTTATACTTTTTATTTTCATATTTATCCTGCATAGCTATTTCTGATACCACATGCCTGCTCAAACTCACGCAATTTGCGTCTGGCTTCCGGAGTAATGTTCCGCGGCACCTGTACCTGGACGGTCACATAATGATCGCCGTGTACCTGCGGGTTCTTCATGGAAACAATACCTTTGCCTCGCAGACGAATCTTGCTTCCGGACTGTGTGCCTTCCCTTACTTTGCAGATCACATCGCCGTAGAGCGTATGGACTTTCGCTTCGCCGCCAAGGACTGCCGTGGAAAACGGAACATTGACGGTCGTGTAAACATCCATGCCTTTTCGTTCAAAGCCCGGTTTCTCTGCGATTTTAACTTTCAGAAGCAGATCTCCTGCCTGACCGTTTCTGCCCATCTGACCTTTGCCTCTTAAACGGATGCTCTGACCGTCATCAATACCTGCCGGGATATGCACCTGAAGCGACTGTGTCCTGCCCGGTGCTGAAGGATCCGACAGATTGATCACCTTGTCACCGCCAAGGGCTGCTTCATCGAAGCTGACGGTGATATCGGCGTGAAGGTCACTGCCCCTGCCGCCAAAGCTACTGCCTGTACCGGAAAATCCATCGCCGAAACCACTGTTTCCGCTGCCAAAGTCGTTTCCGAAACCACTGTTTCCGCCTGAGAATCCGTCTCTAAATCCGCCGCCGAAATGATAAGATCTGCTTCCTCCGCCTGCTCCGGCACTGCGGCCGGAGAATCCGCCGCCAAAGATATTTTTCAGGATATCATCCATGTCACCGCCATCAAAATGGAACTCCTGGTATCCGCCATTTGCTCCGCCAAACGGTCCCTGACCGCCCTGGTAATCGGCACTGCCGAACTGGTCATACATTTTCTTTTTCTCCGGATCACTAAGTACCGAGTAGGCTTCTGTGATCTGTTTGAACTTCTCGGCTGCCTGTGCATTTCCGGCATTGGTATCCGGATGATATTTCTTTGCCAGTTTACGGTATGCTTTTTTGATTGTATTTTCATCTGCGTTTTTATCTATTCCAAGGATTTTATAATAATCTTTTCTTTCTTCCATTTCTGATTCCTCCTCTGATCATGTCAAATCTTATATCCATAACGTTTCTTTTGAAATGCCATGTCTGTCATCTCAGGGTCTTCATTCACCAGAATATTCTATCTGATCTGATTTTACAGAAATATCCGAAAGCTTTTTTATTCAATATGATATGATGATGCCAGGGTCAAAAGGTCTAAATCCACATGAGCTTGCTCATAGGTGGATGAAAGACCTTGGGACCCGCCCCGATATGGAGCAGAACATCCAGTGGATGTTCGTTTTGCTCCGACCGAAGCGGAGCGTAGACATAAAAGTGGGATGATAATCCCACGATATGCGAATACCGGAGAGGATTGTGGGAGTGCAACGCACGGAACAATCCGTAGGCATCATAGTTGGGGACTTTTGACACCCACATCATATGATCGGATATTTTTGTTCTATCAGAACTATAACACCAGATTCTCAATCTGTCAATACTTATGCACAAAAAACATGGCCGATCAGCCTGGAATCTTCTTTCTCCAGCAGAATTTCCCTCACTTTTTCAAAAACTGCCTCTGCCAGTGCTGCATGTCCTTCTCTTGTCATATGCTCCTGATCCTTTTCCCCCGGCAGTGCCACATCCGATGCCGCCAGAAATGCAATGCCTCTTGTTTTTGCGATCTGTTCATAGACTCTTTTCAGACCTTTTGACACTTCTACGGAACGGCGGTCAAATTCCCGGTCGTATTTCTCCACATCTGCTCCAAGATGGATCGGTGAGATCAAAAGCACCGGAAGATCCTCTCTTTCCCTCCAGATCTGATCCAGAAGACGCTCAATGCCCACGCCGATCTTCTCCGGTGTCGTCTCATAAGCCGCTTTGCAGTCGTTTGTCCCGAGCATAAGAACCACCAGTTCCAGCGGGCGGTGCGTCTCCAGGATGGCCGGCAGCATATCGATCCCACTTCTTCCGGGACGGTAAGCATCTGCAAACATAGTCGTTCTGCCGCACAGTCCTTCCTCGGCAACCCGATAGCCGTAAAACTGCAATTTCTCATCTAAAATGCTCGTCCATCGCGTTCCCCAGCTGTAACGGTTCGCTGTTCCCGGGATCAATCCGTACGTGTTTGAATCACCAAAGCATAAAATCTGTCTCATATCCATATCCTTCTTTCTGTTTTGCTTTGCTTTTTTTCGTTTGTTTATTTCTTTTTGACCTATTTCTTATTTTCGCTTTTTGCTTCGTTTTATATTCCTAGTAATTTGATATGTTTACTATATATTATTCTTTTCCATTTGTCAAGTACAGGCTTGCACAGAATTAAAAAACATGCTATGGTCAGAGTACTTGATGCCAGGGGCAGCGAAAGTTACTCTGTAACAAAGCAATTCACAGGCATCCTCTGACTGCTAATATTTGACTGTCATTATCATATAGAAGGGATTCATTATGGAAAACACAGAAATGAAAAAAATCATCGACCGCCAGCGTGCGTTTTTTCACACCGGAACGACACTGGATGTCTCTTTTCGCATCGCCGCACTGAAACGGCTGCAGCATATGATCCGCCGCCACGAAAAAGAGATCGAGGCAGCTCTTCTGCTCGATCTGAAAAAGAGTTCTTTTGAAAGTTATATGTGCGAGACGGGTCTTGTTCTGGATGAGATCCACTATATGCTCCGCCATATCCGCTCATTTGCAAAAGAGCAGGATGTCAGAACACCGCTGGCACAGTTCTGCTCCAGAAGCTACCGGAAACCTTCTCCTTACGGTGTCACGCTGATCGTAAGTCCCTGGAATTATCCGATCCTGCTGACTCTTGATCCGCTTATTGATGCCATTGCAGCCGGAAATACGGTGATCTTAAAGCCAAGTGCCTACTCTCCTGCCTGCAGCGATCTGCTTGCGAAACTGATCCATCGCTATTTTCCGGCAAAATACCTGACGGTGATCACCGGAGGACGCTCTGAAAATACCGCCCTGCTTGAGCAGCATTTTGACTATATCTTTTTCACCGGAAGCAAAACGGTCGGAAGGGAAGTGATGCGGCAGGCTTCTTCTCACCTGACTCCTGTAACACTGGAACTTGGCGGCAAAAGCCCGTGTCTGGTCGATGAAAGTGCCGATCTTGCACTCGCCGCCAGACGCATCGTATTCGGGAAATTTTTAAACTGCGGACAGACCTGCATTGCCCCAGATTATATTTACTGTGATGAAAAAAGAAAAGAGGCTCTGATCTGCGAACTGAAACGTCAGATCACGAAACAGTTCGGCAGTGAGCCTCTGAAAAATCCTTCCTACGGAAAGATCATAAACCAAAAACATTTTGAACGCATCCGAAGACTGCTCAATCCTGAAAAAGTAATCTTTGGCGGAAATGTCAATCCGGATACTCTCCAGATCGCTCCGACCCTTCTTGACCACGTGACCTTTGAAGATGCTATCATGCAGGAAGAGATCTTCGGACCGCTCCTGCCGGTCATCACTTACCGCACACTGGATGAAGCAATCGCCAGGATCAATTCCATGGAATGTCCGCTCGCCCTCTATCTTTTCAGTAAAAAGAAAGAAAATATAGAGAAAGTGACCGCAAAATGTCAGTTTGGCGGCGGCTGTGTCAACGATACCATCATCCACCTCGCCACCCCGTACATGGGATTTGGCGGCTGCGGCGAAAGCGGCATGGGAAGCTACCACGGAAAAGACGGGTTTGAAACCTTCTCCCACACCAAAAGCATCGTCGATAAAAAAACATGGATCGATCTTCCGGTGCGGTATCAGCCTTATCGTCCGGTCAAAAAGTGGCTTTTGAAAAAAGTGCTTGGATAGATAAGAACAGATAAATTTTATTCTTCTTCCAGTCTCTGGATCATTTCATAGATTGCCTTTGCGGAATTGAAGTTTTCCGGTTCCATTTCTTCGGATGGAATCTCGATATCATACGCATCGGTGATCTCTGAGATGATCGTTACAACGTCCATGGAGTCGATCACTCCGTCATCTACGAGGTCTTCTCCGTTTTCCCAGTCTACTTTCGGCATTGCTTCTTTTAAGATGTCTAATAATTCGTTCATGGTTTTTGTCTCCTTTGATTTTGTATTATTTTTTTAATATAACAGTCCGGTTTTTACTCTGTCTTTTCTTTCTCGGCTTCGATCAGTTTTTTACGCTGCAATTTTCCGTTATAGGTTCTCGGGATCTTGTCGATCTGCTCGATGAGTTTTGGCACTTTATATGCCTCCAGTTTGCCTTGCAGATACTCATAAATGCCCTGCTCATCAAATGCGGCACCGTTTTCCATCTCCACAAAGAGCTTTGGCTCTGCCCCAAGGAGCGGATGTGGCACCGGAATGCAGGCACAGTCGGCTATTCCTTCAAATCCCCCGGCGATCTCTTCAATCTCATCCGGAGCGACTTTGTTGCCGCCGGTTATGATGACATCATCTTTTCTGCCCAGCATATAGATCAGTCCGTCCTCGCCCACATAAGCAAGATCTTTGGTGCAGATATAGTCATCACGCATGATTTCCTGATTGAGCTGCGGTTCATGATAATAACCCTTCATATTCATAGTTCCGCGGCAGGCGAGAAAGCCCGGTGTCTCTTCGGTCGCATCGATTGCATTGCCCTGCTCATCAAAAAAGACAAATTCTGCATGGCAGGACGGTTTTCCGATGCAGTTTTTCTTATCCGGCATTGCATTGAAATCCAGGATACAAGAGCATCCGGACTCTGTTGTTCCGTAAAAATTATAGAGGCGTGTGTTCGGAAGAAGCTCTCGCAGATGCTCCTTGTCGTGGTTCGGGATCGGTGCGGAACCAAGCTGCACATAATCGAGCTGGTCTGCATATTCACCGAGTTTATCTCCGCTTAACTTGAACAGTGCCGCCAGTGCTGCCGGTACAAGGTCTATCGCTGTCACATGATATTTTTCGATCGCTCCGAAAAATTTCTTTGTAAAGATCACGCCGTCGATGATCACCACGCTGCCGCCATTTAAAATATTGGAATAATAGCGGCGAAGTCCGTGCGAATGGCTCAGGGGTACCGGTATCAGTTCGACACTGTCTTTTTTCATTTCGACGGAACCAATCACATTTTCAGAAACGGCGATCACACTCTCATAAGTAAGCTCAATGCCCTTGGATTTTCCGGTTGTTCCGGTTGTAAAGAGAACTTCTGCGGTTTCTTCAGGCTCAGGAAAGCGAAAACTGTCTCCATTTTCATCATCGCTTTCGGATATTCGCATTTCTGCGGCATCGTCCATTTTATACGATAATACATCTTTTATTGTTTCCCATTTGCAAGAAAACTCACCCTGCTTCGCTGCCAGATATAATTTTGCCTCCACTGCCCCGATGATCTCTGCGATGCGGTCATCTGCCGCATTCTTCTCAATCGGCACAAAGACTGCTCCGACAAGCTGGATCGCCAGTTGACTGATCACCAGCTGGGCATTTTGTGAGTTTCGCACAACGACATGGTCTCCTCTTCGGATGCCAAGTTCTCTTAAATGCACGGCATAACCGTACACACATTTCCAGGCATCCAGATAAGTCAGTTCCACTTTTCCATCTGCCAGAAACAGTTTGTCCGGCTGTACTTTTGCATATTCTGCCAGTGCTTCCACGATGGATCTTACCATATGCTCCCCTTCTTTCTTTTGATCTGATCTTTCTGTTTTCGCTTTAAACTTCATAAATCAATCTTTTCTTCGGCTGTACTACTGCTGCTCTGTCTGATCAGCCTTTGCTTTTTTGATTGCTTTTACTGCCTTTTTCAGTATCTTTTCGGCTGCCTTCTCATATTCTTTTTCTTCTTTTTCGGCCGCCTTATCCCAGCTTGCCGCCACCTCTTCGCTGTGGTCGGTCTTAATATCATAATGTTCCCTGATATAATTGCCCAGGTATGTGGTAAATTTCGCTGCACCGATCGCATTGGTATGCTTTGGATTGTAAAAATCCACGTTATATTCCAGCCCCATTTCTTCTGCATAGTAATTGCCGTCCAGGAACCGGAAGCCTGCTTCTTCCACAATGCGTTTGATATAATTGTCTTTCTGCTGTTCTTCCTCTGTCACCTGCCATGGTGTTGCCACAAAAAGTACCTGAATATTTTCTTTTTTACATTTTTCTATAATTTCCCGCAGTTCTTTTTCGGATTTTTCTGTGATCGGTATTTCTCCGGTAATGTCTTTCACATCCAGATAACTTAGGATCTTATGACGGCTGTTGACCGACCATCCTTTCAGCGGATGTTCTTTTGCATTAAACAGATATTCCCAGGATTCTTCTGTCAGATTTTCCCAGTTTCCATGGTATTTTATCAGGTCAAAACCATAGCTGAGCCGATCTTCAAATCCTTCGGTCAGTTCTGTGACCATCTTAAAACGGTTCCAGGAAACTTTCATATTATCTGCGATCTGGCGAAGACGATTTTCTTTGATCACTTCATTGTCTGTATCTGTAAAACGTCTGGTTTCTATAATATACAGCTGCGGTGACTGTGTTTTTTCCACTTCATCGATCAGTGACGGTATCACATAGACCGGCTGGGCTGCCGTGGCGATCCCGTAGGATGTGATGCCCTGCTGTTTCCAGAGCAGCGGACTGTTCAGATAACGGTAAAGTGCACTGCTCCCAAAGCCTACCACATCCAGGCTGTCTCTGTCTTCTGCATAAAATCCAGCTACTCTCGCCCTGAAAAAATCTTTGTCCGTCGGACGCATCACATAAGTGGTCAGCGTCAGCAGAACTGCTGCGATTGCAAGAAATACAGCGGTTCCGAAAATGTATTTGATCTGCTTTTTTATCTTCATCTGCCACGCCTCCCCTTAAAACTTCTCATAGATAAATGCGGAAGGATCATACCCAGGGCCGTACATGCCAAAGATAACAACCGCAAGCAGAAGTGCATAGATCAGTACCCAGCGAAAGACCAGATTCTGTTTTTTCAGTGCTTCCAGGACATCCATCTTTTCCTGCAGGATACTGACGGTCAGAAGTACCAGCATTGCAACGATCACAACGGTCATATTCGCCTGGTTCAGTCCATAGTTATAAATTTTGCCGTTTGCCAGGCGGTACCATCCGATGCCGGTGCAGGCTCTCTTTAAGATGCCGACCGCACTTGCAAAGTCATCTGCCCGGAAGAAAACTCGTCCGAGACAGCAAAGCAGGAAGGTTCTTCCCATCTGGAAAAGACGGAAACTGAAACATTCTGTTTTGATATGTAATTTCTGCACCAGTTTTTCGTTGTATGGTGTGAAGATCATGCTCAGCATGATCAGGATACCGTGAAACAGTCCCCAGGTCACATATTTCCAGTCCGGTCCGTGCCAGATTCCGGTCAGGAGCCAGACCGCCAGGATCGGGATCGCTGAGGAGACGATTCTTCCAAATTCATTGCCGAAACGTTTTCTCGCCTTTTTATTTAAATCCAGTGAAAATTTGGAGATTGAGATCGGATAGAATACATAGTCTTTAAACCAGTTTCCAAGCGTCACATGCCAGCGTCTCCAGAACTCCGGCATCGTCTTTGAAAAATACGGACGCAAAAAGTTCGGTGCCAGACGGATGCCAAACAGTCTTGCCGTTCCGGTCGCGATATCCATACATCCCGAGAAATCAGCGTAGATCTGGATGGAAAAAGCTGCCGTCGCCACAAAGAAAAAGAGCATACCGGTGTACTGCGTATAATTTCCATAGATCTGATCTACAAACGTACCGAGACGTTCTGCAAGGATCAGCTTCTTTGCAAATCCCCAGAGGATCAGAAGTGCTCCGTCCCTGAGGTTATCATACTCAAAACGATGCTCTTCGTACAGCTGTGTGCCAAGATCTGCATAACGCGGGATCGGTCCCTGAACGACACTTGGGAAGAAAGAAATATAAAGCAGATATTTTAGAAAATTCTTCTGTGCCTTTACTTTCCCCTTGTAAACATCGATCAGATAGGACAGAATTTGAAATGTGAAAAAGGAAATGCCAAGCGGCATAATCAATTTAAACAGGTCATCTCCGTGTCCGATCCCGAAAAGATCGAGAATAGAATAACCGGTCTTCAGTAAAAAGTTCGTGTATTTGAACACGATCAGAATCCCGATATTGAGCACCAGCCCCCAGATCAGGATCCGTTTTCGCTGTTTTTTGTTGTTTGCCTTTATCCGCTTGATCTGTTTGCGGTCAAGGCCTTCTTCCTGTTTCTGTTTTTCAAGTTTTTCATGCAATTTCCCCATTTTGCATGCCACAACGTAAGATACTGCGGTTGCCAGAAGCAGCACCAGAAACTGGTCAAAGCCTGCTGCCAGATAGAAGATCACATTTGCGACAAGCAGCACATACATACGGTGCCGGGGTCTTATGATATAATAAATACAGAATACTGCCACAAGAAAGAGCAGATATGTTGATGATGTGTACGACATGATTTTCCCCTTATTAACCTTCCTGATGCAGTGCTTTGTTAAACATATCCCACATCTGTCCATAGCCTTCCGATGCCGGTGTGACTGGTTTCGGAATCGTATTTGGCACATCCATCTTGATACCGCCCTGCTTTGCCATGACCAGGATCCTTGTTCCCAGGCAGACTGCCTCCTGGATATTGTGCGTGATAAAGATAACGGTTACTTTTTCTTTCTGGTGCAGCTTCATCAACTCTTCCTGCAGATGATTTCGCGTCATGGCATCCAGACTGGCGAACGGCTCATCCATCAGAATGATCTGCGGCTTGAGTGCCAGTGCTTTGGCGATCGCCACTCTCTGTTTCATACCGCCGGAAAGCTGATGCGGATAGAGCGTTCTTGAAGAAAGCAAATCGACTTTCTCAAGTGCCGCATCTGAAATCTCCCGCAATTTTGTTTTATCTTTTAAACCCTGTATTTTCAGAGGGTACTGCACATTTTTTTCTACTGTTTTCCACGGAAGCAGCTGATTAAAGTCCTGAAAAACCATGATGCGATCCGTCCCCGGCTCGGTTACCTCTTTTCCGTTTACTTTGACCGTTCCGTCAAAGGTTTCAAAACCGCCGATGCAGCGAAGAAACGTAGTCTTTCCACATCCGGACGGTCCCAGGATGCAGACAAATTCGCCCTCATTCATCGTAAAGTTTACGTTTTTGAGGACTTCATTTCCGTCCCCTTTTCCACCATTGTCATAGATTTTTGTCAGGTTCTGCACATCCAAAACGGGAGTTTTCCCCTTCTTCTCCTGTGTCATCTGCTCATCCCCCATTTCTTAAGTGTCATTTTTTCTATGGTGTGGAAAACTCCGTATTCTACTACAATTCCGATCGCAATGATCACCAGAAGTGCCGCAAAAACACCGGCGATATCCACATTGGTACGCTTCATGAAAATAAACCATCCGATACCGGCTCCGGAACTGGTCGTTCCAAAGATCATTTCCGCACTGATCAGACCTCTCCACGCTCTCGCCCATCCGGTGCGGATACCGGAAAGAATATAGGAGAACGATGCCGGAATGTAAATGCCGGTCACAAGTCCGAGTTTTCCAAGTCCCATATTTTTCCCGGATTCTATGTAGATCTGCGGCACCGCCCGAAATCCGTCCATAATGCTTCTGGACATCGGCCAGATGATCGAATGTACCACGATCAGGATGATCGTCCCTTCCCCGATCCCCATCCACAGGATTGCCAGTGGCAGCAGTGCCACACCAGGTATCAGGTCACACAGGGAAACGACCATATGGTAAATGGAATAAAACGTCTTGCTGACGATGGACAGTCCGGAGAGGATAAATGCCAGCACGATTCCGATCAGCAGCCCTTTTGCGATCAGGCTTAAGGAATAAAGCGTCATCGCTCCCAGACCGTCCCGTGAAAATCCTTTGATCAGCGACTGAAATATCTTTCCAAGTGACGGAAACATCAGTTCCGGAAAGGAACCCATCTGATAGACGACCTGCCATACCACCAGAACAGCAACAATAAAAACAATCTGATTTCTTAAATTTTTCATCGTTCTCATCCTTATTCTTTCTTTTCCGACAGATCTTATCTTGCCGACTCTGTTGTGATTGCTTCAAAGGATTCCGGTGCCTTGTCTGCAAAATCATTCTCCGCCATAAAGTTTGCCATATCCATGACGCCCGGAAGTTTCATATCATAGACACATCCCGGATCCTGCATCCAGTCCAGCATCGTTTCTGCCGTGACATCTTCTTTTTGGCAGAGAATATTTGCTGCTTCTTCCTGGTTGTTGTTGATGTAATCCATCGCTTCCTGCGTTGCGTCTACAACTGCCTGATAGATTTCTGGCTGATTTTCATACAGGTCATCAGATACCAGACCAACGATAAAGGCATTTCCTTCCGGCCATACGGAATCCAGGCTCTCAGCTTCTTTGATATTATCCTGTTCTTTTGCCTTGAAAATATAAGGTGCGGTTGTGAGCTGGCAGGCTACGCTGCCGGACATCAGGGCAGTCATGCCATCCGGATGGGACATTGCCACCAGATTGTTGTCCAGTGCATGGGCATCTCCAAGTTCTTCCTTTGCGAGCATTGCCAGCAGAATATGCTGAATACTTCCGATATTTACAACGGAAATCTTTTTATCATCTGTGATATCTTTTAACGAATGGATCGAATCATCGTTTGTAAGCAGTTCATGTGGCTGTGCTGCGATCGTTCCGTACATTTTGTAAGGAATGCCTGCTGTGACGCCGGAAATAAACGGTGCAATTCCCATACATGCCACATCAATATCCCCGGATGCCATCCCTTCATTGATCGCCGATCCGGAATTTAAGCTGACCCACTCAACCTCGATATCTCCATCGTAGTTTTTCTCGATCAGTCCCTGTTCCTGCATGATGGTCAGCGGTGCATAAGCCAGTCCGTACTGATAAGCAATCTTTACTTTTGCTGTGTTCCCACTATCCTGCGTACTTTTCTGACTTTTTCCGCATCCGCTTACCCCCAAAACCATGGATGCCGCCAGAATCATTGCTGTTATTTTCCTCACCCTTTTTTTCATCGTTTTTTCCTTTCTTTTGGCCACCCGGTCTACTGCCTGGTGCATTTTTAATTTAAGCCACGGACATGGTAATATCATAAATTGCTCTATTCTTTCAACACATGATAATGTCCACGAATTGCTCCGTTATAAAATAACTCTCGCAATTCTTTCAACATTATTATAACATATCCGGGTCATTTTGCATCAGCTTATTCTATAATTGTGATATAATTATGACATTTTCATTACATACAGCACTGTTTTCGTCATTTTTTCATAAACTTCCTGGTCAGGAATCTGGACAAACCGGCATCGGAAGGCAAAAAAATCCCCCGGAAATTGTTCTCCGGAGGATTGTATGTTCTGCTTTATGCTCTGGCTGCCGCCTTTACCTTCGCTTTCTCACCCAGGAAATCAATGGATGTCTTGCAGATTACCTTATCAAAGATAATGAACATCGCCGGCAGGATGAAGATTACGCATGCCATACTGATCAGGGCACCTCTTGATAACAGTGTACAGATTGCACCGATCATATCAACTTTGGAATACCATGCCACACCGAACGTTGCTGCGAAGAAACTGAAACCACTTGTCATGATAGACAGTGCACATGCTTTGTGTGCATTCATGACGGCTTCTTTCTTGCCAGATCCTTTTCTTCTTTCCTTCTGATAACGGCTCGTCATAAGGATCGCATAGTCTACGGTTGCACCAAGCTGAATGGTTCCGACTACGATACTTGCAACGAATGGAAGTTCGATTCCCTGGAAAAACGGGATTGCCATGTTGACGTTGATGGCAAATTCAATAACCGCAACCAGAATGATCGGAACGGAAATGGATTTGAATACCAGCATAATGATGATGAAGATGGCTGCTACGGAGGCAACGTTTACATTTACCAGGTCGATGTCCGTTACATCCTGCAGATCTTTCATCAGCGGAGCTTCACCGATCACCATACCGTTTGAATCGTATTTCTTTACAAGATCGTTGATTGCTGCGATCTGACTGTTGGATTCGTCTGTTGCGGAGCTGTACTTTGAGCAGACAAATACCAGTTCCTGTTCATCACTTTGCAGCATATCTTTGACATCTTTCGGGATCATGGAAGCCGGCACGTTTGCACCGAATACGCTGTTCAGTCCAAATGCCCATTTCACACCGTCCACCTTTTCGATGTCTTTCATCAGCGTAGTCTTGTTTGCATTGGAAATGTTTTTATCCATCATGATGATGTGCATGGTGCTCATGTCGAAGGTATCTTCCAGTTTTTTGTTTGCCACATTTGAATCCAGTGTTGACGGAAGCGATTTATCAATGTTGTAATAAATCTTGGTGTGGTTGTTTCCGTATACTGCCGGAAGCAGTCCGATGCAGAAAACGGCCAGCCAGATTTTATAATGCCTGATGATAAAACCGGACAGTCTGTTCGTATTCTTGATCAGCGGTTTATGTTTTGTCTTTTCGATCAGCGGATCAAAGATCAGGATGATCGCCGGAAGCAGGGTTACACAGCAGATAACACCGATGATAACACCTTTTGCCATTACGATACCAAGGTTTTTACCAAGTGCGAATGTCATCAGACACAGGGCTGCGAAACCGGCTACCGTTGTGATGGAACTGGATACGATGGATTTGAAGGTATTGGATATTGCATGACCCATCGCTCTGTTCTTGTCGCCAGGGAATCGTTTTTTATTCTCCTCGAAACTATCCAGCAGGAAGATCGAGTAGTCCATCGTAACACCAAGCTGAAGGATCGCTACCAGTGCCTGTGTCAGATACGAAATCTCACCCAGGAAAATATTCGTTCCCATGTTATACAGGATCGAGATTCCGATACAGAGCAGGAACAGGATCGGCACCACAAAGGATGTTCCGGTAATCTCCAGCACGATGAAAGAAAACAGTGCTGCGATCGCCACGTAGATCGGCAGTTCCTGCAGACACAGATTCTTGATATCGGTTACGACACCGGACATACCACTGATAAAACACTGTTTATCTGCAATGGCACGCATATTTGTGACTGCTTCCATCGCTTCGTCTGAAGATGTCGTATTATCAAAAAGTACCAGCATCATTGTAGAATCGTCCGCAAAGAAGATATTCTTTAAATCTTTTGGCATCATGCTTGTCGGAACGCTGATATCAGCAATGTCATCATACCAGAGTACCTTTTTGACATGTTCGATCTCTTCGAACTTGTTTTTCAGTTTCTGCACATCTTTAAGCGGCATATCCTCGACGACGACCATCGAGAATGCACCTGTGCCGAATTCATCCACCATAACATCCTGACCTTTTACCGTTTCCAGAGATTCCGGAAGGTAACTTAAGATATCATAGTTGATTCTTGTTTTTATGGTTCCAATAACAGATGGAATGAGAAGCAAAATTCCGATCAGTACGATCAGGATACGGTGTTTTGCTATCCATTTTCCAGTCTTGACCATTGTTGTCATCTCCTATCTTTCCTTAATATTTATGATACCGGGGAGCAAAGATTTTATTCCCCTGACATCCCGTTTACGGATTCTGTGTCGGCGGATCATTCTGTGCATGGATTGCCTCCAGTGACATCAGCAGTGCATAATTTGATGCCTGCATCGCAAAGTCCAGAAAGTACTCTGCCAACAGTATCTTATTCTCAGCTGAGAGTTCTTTTGTCGTTTCCTCCGTAAAACTAATCCCAAGCTGCTCCTGTGCAATCTGGATTACCTGGTCGACTTTGTCGTAAGCTTCTGCTATCCGTCCTACCAGTTTCGCCTTGCTGTACTTCATTTTATTGTGGAGCATTTCACGGTTTTCTCTGCATTCTCTGCGGAGTTCCTGGATATCTTTTTCTACCTGTTCCGGACAGTCCATCTCGCCCTGCTCAATGCGGCTGTGCATCTGTCCGATCGCCTTATCCAGCTCATATAGCTTTACAGAAAGTATATCATGTGTCATACGCACACCCCTTTCCTTTCTTTCTCACACCATTTTAGCAAAAATCTGCTTCGCTGATATAGACAAAATATCCGCAGTGTAAAAGAACTTTACACTGCGGATATTTTATAAATCGTTATTCTCATCTGAAACAAGGACTGCTTTGCCCATTAACAGAAGATAAATCTGATGTACTATATAACTGATGTTTTCGGTGTCCTGCTTCGTCCACTCGCGGAGCAGTCCCATAACTGCCTGACAGTGGTAATGCAGGATAAACTCCCGGTCTTTGTCTGAATAACCCTCGTACCAGTGCTGCATCTCCGTCACTTTCTCAAACAGATCATAAAAAACCTGCTCCAGCATACGTCCGATCTCGTCACCATAGTTGGACTGCATACCGCGGATCGCATAAGGCTGAAGCTGGATCGCAATCTCAAAGAAATGGCGAAGCCCCTTCTCAAGATCCTTCTTTGCAATGCACTCTTCCAGGACAATCTCCATCTCCTGGTACAGAACCCACTGGATCAGATCCGGAATATCCTCAAAATGATAGTAAAATGCCTGTCTTGTGATGTGACATTCCTCCACAATATCCTTTACCGTCAGTTTCTTTACTTTTTTCTCAAACAGAAGGTTGCTGGCAGCTTCTGCAATTGTTTTTTTCATATCAATAGCCATTTTACCTACTCCTATTTCACTCAAAAAACCGCTTTGTTGCTTATGCTACCGTACATTTTTTCTTCTGTCAAGTAAATTAATTCTAAACTGTTCCTGAGGCTAACGATGTGCAAATGAACGAATTCCGCGAAAGCACGCAAAAGTGCTTTCCCTGGAATTGTTCATTTTGCCCATCTGGTCCTCTCGGAACTCTTTCAGTTCAAAGAATAAAATGAAACTATTATAAACTGACAGAAACAAAAAGACAGAGGTACTGTGACACTTGCAAATTTCGTCACGATACATCCGCCTTTATATGTTTCATATTTATATTTCTGAAATAACCTTCTGCTTAAGCGACCCCTGGCCAGCCAGGAGCTTTTAGCAATGTGCAAAATGAACAATTCCCAAGAAGGCACTTTTACGTGCCCTTCGGGGAATTCGTTCATTTGCACATTCAGAAAATCTCCGCATCTTCCTAATAAAACTGATGTGCTCCGATCTTCACTCCGGTTCCGGATCCTGTATTAAAGTACAGTGCTCCTCCTACCGGATTCTCTCCGTTCAGTGCTGCCTGAGCTGCTTCTACGCAGTCACTCGGTACACCGCTTGCCAGTGCACTTGCCAGTGCTCCGCTGTACGCCGGTGTGAACTGTCCTGCCTGGTAAACAACCTCGGAAATGCTGTTCGGGAAGGAAGCACTTGCCACACGGTTGAGAACAACGGCACCGACTGCCACTTTACCTTCGCGGCTCTGGTTGCCTGCCTCGCAGTAGATGATCGCTGCCAGAAGGTTCAGATCACTGGAATCTGCTGTGGTAACAGTCTCTTCGCTTCCGGTTGACGCTGCAGAATCGTAAGTGTCGTCTGCGGTATCATAGGAAGCATCTGCTGTCGTATCTTCGCTGTAGCTGTTGTCGGTATAAGAACCGTCTGTGCCGTATGTACTGTCGGACTCATAAGTTTCACCGGCATAAGTACCGTCTGTATAAGAATCGTCTGTATAAGAATCGCCTGTATTATAAGCATCACCGGTATAAGTACTATCTGCATTGTAGCTGTTGTCTGCATAAATGCTGTCCGCAGAAGTATCATCATAAGCACCATCTGCACTGTAGCTGTCATCGTTATAAGTGCTGTCTGTATCTGCCGTGCCATAGCCTGCTGCATTCCAGCCCCAGCCGTTCGGATCGTAATAGCCCTGTGCCACGCTGTCCGTTGTGTCTGTATTGGCATCTGCATCACTGACGTTGACATCCGCAGTTGAGATTGCAACGGCACGGTCTGTGATGATCATCTCTTCGGCATCCTCTGCCGGAACGTATGCAACCGTAACGTCATCCATCTGTACCTGATACCAGTCACCATCCTCGGAAATCAGGCTGTACTCGCTTCCGTTGTCTGCACTGTCCAGAATGTCTGCTGCTGCATCCGGTGAAGAGAACAGGTTTACACCATCCCAGTTGACCTTGACGCCCTGTGTACCATAGACATTTGCCAGATATTCTGCATCTTCTCCGTATGCCAGATAATCATTCTTGATATATCCTTCCACGCCGTTTGAAATGATGTGTGACCATTTCTCGCCCTTTTCGATCAGGTCTGCAGATGCTCCCTTTGGAAGATAGCCGACGATCTCACTTTTGGTGGATGCATTTGCACGGATGTTGACCTGTGTATCTACATCTGCCACTGCACGATAAGACCACACGCTGTCTTCTATATTATTACTGTCTGTAGACGGTGCTGCAAAAACAACTGTGGAAGATAATACTGTAAATGCAAATACCGTCGCACTGCCGCAAAGTACCGTTTTCATTCTTGCTTTCATGTAAAAAAACCTCCTGAACTCCTATAACTTCACGCTTTTTTGGCATTTTTGTTATATTTGTTACAAATGTATTAACTTTTGTTACGTTTGTATCATATAACAGTTAC
>ENA-OPZZ01000357-OPZZ01000357.1-human-gut-metagenome-genome-assembly--contig:-NODE-357-length-36560-cov-4.105756_pt1 | contig 36560 bp, 37 predicted proteins | sample MGYA00242487_ERZ504511 | MGnify/ENA primary metagenome ERZ504511 (study PRJEB26092, sample SAMD00036241) | human gut metagenome | host: Homo sapiens | study: EMG produced TPA metagenomics assembly of... | reverse complement strand
AAAAAATGGAGCCTGGATAAAGTGCTTCGTTTTGCGATTGTTGCAGTAATCCCTCTTGATTTTTGATCGGTGCGCTGATTATTGGAACGCGAATGATGAATCCGCGAGTGGATGCGACAGAAGGAGTAAAGAAACTGACAGAACTGGAAGATGCCAATGTTCAGAAGATTGATGCCAAGATTCAGGAATTAGAGCAGACAGAAGCAGATGAGGCGGCAGCGTGGAAAGCAAAGTCTGCAAAAGAAAAAATGGATGGCTGCATTGTGCTTGGCGACAGTACTGCACTTGGCTTCAGACAGAATGACATCTTGAGTAAGTCGCAGGTGAAGTCAAAGGATGGAGCAACGGTCAGCGATGCGGAAGGTTCCGGATTAAATGAGCTTTTGACAGCCGTAACAGAAGCAGAGACTGCACCACAGAAGCTTATCCTCTGTATCGGAAGAGGAGATGTAGCAGTCAGTGGAGAGACAGCGGATGCATTTGCAGCGAACTACAAAAGCTTTGTTGAGCAGGTGAAAGCAGCATTGCCGGATACGAAAGTTTATGTATGCAGTATCCCGGCATACCTGTCACTGACAAGTACAGGTGATGCGGCAGGTTCAGCCGATTCAGATACTGATTCAGATTCAGATGCTAAAGATACAACTGACAACTCGGATCTTAAGAGCAGTACAGATTCTAAGAGCAGCACAGATTTTAAGAGCAGCACAGATTCTAAGAGCAGTACAGATTCTAAGAGCAGCACAGATTCTAAGAGCAATAGTGATAGTGATACATCATCAGATGATAGTAGTTCGTCCAAGATGAGTACCGCGTTGGATGTAACTTCATACAATGAAGCTTTGAAGGCTCTTTGTAAGGAAGAAAAAGTGAAATATGTAGACACAACAGATCTCACGGACGCTTCCTATTATGGGGAGGACGGAAGTACAATGACAAAAGCCTATTATGAGGCTTGTATTAATAAAATTCTGGAGGCAGCGTTTAGAAATTATGTTATTCAATAGTATCGCATTTATATGTGTATTTTTACCAGTTATTTTCATATTGTATTATCTGCTTCCGGGAAAGATAAAAGACATTGCCCTGGTTGCAGGGGGAGCAGTTTTTTTTGCATGGGGAGCCCCGGTCAATCTGGTCGTTCTGGCATTTTTTATATTGTTTAATTATGCTGTGGGAATTCAGATGGAAGGCTACATGCGAAGAAGAAGGAGTACGGAGCAGTTATTTGCTGGAAGCATACTGATCAATATGATAGTATATGTGTTCTTTGCATTTATCGGACAACGCGTGGGCTTTATTTCGGAAGTGCCGGTCGGAATAGGAATCTGCATCTTACAGGTGCTTTCTTATCTGATTGAGATTCACCGGGGAAATGTAAAGGCTCAGAAAAGTATTCTGGATTTTGCTGTTTACATAGCAATGTTTCCGTTGTTCCTGGCAGGACCGGTCGTAAAATATCCGCAGATCCGAAAGGAATTAAAGACTCGCAAATTGTCCTGGGCAAAGGCTGGCGAAGGAATTGTTTTATTTGTATGTGGTTTTGCAAAGAAAGTTATCATTGCAGATTACCTGGCAGATTCATTCACTAAGATCATGTCTTTGAAGGCAGGCGAGTTGTCTGCGTTTGGTGCATGGCTGGGATGTGCGATCTTCATGTTCCAGATTTACTTTGCGTTCAGCGGATACTGTGATATGGCGGTGGGACTTTGCAGAATGCTTGGATTTGATGTGAAGAAAAATTTCCGATATCCATATGTAGCACGTAACATAACAACATTTGTGCGACGTTTTAACAGCTCTGTTTCTGCATGGTTCTGGGATTACATCTGTGAACCACTCTGGGGCGGCTGGCTTGGAATACTTGTATCCGGAATTCTGATGGGACTTTGGTATGCAGGTATGTGGAAGAATGCACCGTGGCAGGTAACGGTCACAGGTGGATTGCTCTGGGGTATCTACCTTGCATTCTGGCAGATCGTGGAGCGTTATGCACTGCCATTTTTAAAGAGATTACCACCTGTGCTTGGGCAGATTTATACATGGTTTTTTACAGCACTTGGCTGGGTATTTTTCTTCGGTAAAACACCGGCAGCGTCATTTGGTTATCTGAAAGTGATGTTTGGATTTGGCGGAGGCGATGTGGTTGGTATCATGGGAAGATATCTTTTCCTTGGAAATGTGTTCGTTCTTGTAGTGGCATTTCTTGCAAGTACACCACTTCCGAATCTTATCTGGAAGAAGATTCTGGTATTTGGAAAGAAAGATAAAAAGAAAAAATAAAAACGTCTGGAGCGAGGCAGAAGTGCAAGTATTTGTATTCGCAGCCGTGATCATGATCCTGTGTCTTGTGAATGTGACAGGAGCAGGAAGGACATTTTTTCAAAGAGACGGTGAAAGATACCCAGGCGAAACTGGATACAGTTCTTGGAAGACGGGACGTGAACGGTGTGTACCGAGGAAAGAACCAGTATCTTCTGGCGGATATTAACAAGCTGGATGAAAAGAAGGTTCAGGCAAATGTGGACGCGATTACAGCGCTTGCCGAGGATTATTCCGATGTGCCGATGTATATGGCACTGATTCCGGACGCTGCAAATGTATGGGCAGATAAGCTTCCTTCTTATGCTCCGGTGGAAGATCAGACAGTGCAGATTGCACAGATTCAGAGCATGCTTGGAGACAGTGTGAACTGGATTGATGCACAAGGTGTTCTAAATGCGAATAAAGATAAGAAAATTTATTACCACACAGATTCCCGATGGACAACGCTTGGAGCTAGTCTTGTATGGCAGCAGATTGCTTCAGATCTGGGACTTGACACTTCGAAAGCACCGGCTTTAAAACCTTATGTAGTGACCGGTGATTTCAGTGGAAATCTTTCCCGAACAAGTGGATTTGAAAGCGGATACCGTGAACCGATATACGCATATTTAACGGAAAATGCTTCTGATAACACGCAGATGGTGGCAAGCTATGAGTCTGAGGGCATAAAGACAGCAGAGCTTTATGACCGTACAAAACTGGACGAACCTGATGCGTATGAAGTATTTCTCGGTGGAGATTATGATAAAATAGATATCCGCACGACAGCAGACAGCACGGACCGGCTGCTTCTGGTGAAGGATTCCTTTGCAGACTGTATGATTCCATTTTTAATTCCATATTACAGGGAGATCATCGTGGTAGATGCAGATTATTATCAGAAGCATGTGTCGGATCTGTTAGATAAGAATAAAATTACAAGTGTGCTGTTTTTGTACGATTGCAATCATTTTGTACAGGATGACAAGCTGAGCAGTATTTTGAAAACGGATAAGGCAGAATAGGAACTGCAAAGTAATTGGAGTGTTAGTAAATGATAAGATTAAATAAATACCTCAGTGAGGCAGGTATCTGCTCCAGAAGAGAGGCAGACCGGCTCATAGAGGCGGGACGTGTGACGGTGGATGGCGTGCAGGCTGTACCTGGCATGAAAGTGTCAAAGGAGCAGAAAATCTGTGTCGGGAAAAAAGTGATCCAGGGTGCAGAACAGAAGGTTGTTCTGGCAGTCAACAAACCGGCAGGTATCGTGTGTACCGGGGATATGAAAGTGAAAAATAATATCATACGTTTCCTGCATTATCCGGTGCGGGTGACCTATGCAGGAAGACTGGATAAAGATTCGGAAGGCCTTCTTATTATGACAAATGACGGAGAACTGATCAACAGTATGATGCGGGCGAGATATCATCATGAAAAGGAATATCATGTCCGCGTGGATAAAGAAATCACTTCAGAATTTGTGCGGCAGATGTCAGAGGGTGTGCATATACAGGACGTGGAAAAGAATCTGGATGCGGTAACAAGACCGTGTGAGGTAAAGCAAATTGGAAAGTACACATTTTCCATTATTCTGACACAGGGGCTGAACCGTCAGATCCGGAGAATGTGCGAAGCACTTGGATATAAAGTGACAAAGCTTGTAAGAATAAGAATTATGAATGTAGAACTGGGAAGCTTAAAGAGTGGAGCAGTGCGAAAAATAGAAGGACAGGAGTTAAAGAAGCTATATGAACAGGCAGGAACGCATGAAGGAACTGGTGGAGCTTTTGAATAAAGCATCAAAAGCATATTATCAAGACGCAGAAGAAATCATGAGCAACTATGAGTACGACAAGCTTTATGATGAACTTCAGGAACTGGAGCGTGAGCTTGGGATCACACTTTCCAATAGTCCGACGGTGCGAGTTGGATATGAAGTGGTCAGTGAACTCCCAAAAGAACGGCATGAAAGCCCAATGCTTTCTTTGGACAAGACGAAAGATGTAGAGGAATTAAAGAATTTTGTGGGAGATCAGAAGGCACTGATGTCCTGGAAAATGGACGGACTTACCATTGTTCTGACTTACCGGGACGGACATCTTTTTAAGGCAGTCACCCGTGGAAATGGAGAAGTAGGCGAGGTCATCACAAACAATGCAAAAGTCTTTAAAAATGTACCGCTTCAGATTAGCTATCAAGGTGAGCTGATACTGCGCGGCGAAGCAGTGATCGGCTATAAAGATTTTGAGAAGATTAATGAGCAAATCCAGGAAGCAGAAGCCAAATATAAAAATCCGCGTAATCTCTGCAGTGGTTCTGTACGCCAGCTGAACAGTGAGATTACAGCAAAAAGAAATGTAAAATTCTATGCATTTACATTGGTCAGTGCAAAAGATGTGGATTTCCACAATTCCAGAGCCTGTCAGATGGAATGGCTGAAAGAGCAGGGATTTGAAGTAGTAGAATACCACGAAGTAATAAGAGACACAGTAGAGGCGGAAGTTATTAAATTTTCAGAAAAAATTGCCGAGAACGATTTCCCGTCCGACGGACTTGTGTTAGTATATGATGATATAGCGTATGGAAGATCACTGGGGCGGACGTCTAAGTTTCCACGAGATTCATTTGCATTTAAATGGGCTGATGAGATCCGCCAGACAAAGCTTCTGGAGATTGAGTGGAGTCCATCTAGAACAGGACTCATCAATCCGGTCGCTATCTTTGAACCGGTGGAGCTGGAGGGAACGACAGTGAGCCGTGCTAGTGTCCATAACATCAGTATTATGGAAGAATTGGAACTTGGCGTGGGGGATGAGATTGAAGTTTATAAGGCGAATATGATCATTCCGCAGATTGCACAGAATCTGACAAGAAGTGGTGTGAAAGATATTCCAAAAGTCTGTCCGGTCTGTGGAGGCAAGACAGAGATCCGCCGGGTCAGCAATGCAAAAGCACTGTATTGTACCAATCCGGAATGTCAGGCAAAGCATGTCAAAGCATTTGCACTCTTTGCGAGCCGTGATGCTTTGAATATTGAAGGTTTGTCAGAGGCAACGCTGGAGAAATTTATTGACCGTGGATTTATAAAGGAATTCACAGACATTTTCCATTTGGATAAATGGCAGGAAGAGATTCAGACAATGGAAGGGTTTGGAGAAAAATCCTACAAGAACCTGATCGCAAATGTGGAGAAAGCAAGAGTGACGACACTTCCGAAAGTTATCTATGCACTTGGAATTCCGGGAATTGGTCTTGCAAATGCGAAGGTCATCTGCAGAGAATTTTCCGGTGATGTGGATCGTATGATTCATGCTACTGCAGAAGAACTTGCAGAGATTCAGGGAGTAGGCGAAGTACTTGCCGGTGCATTTGTAACTTATTTTCAGGATGAGAAGCATGTAGAAAGCTTGAAGCGACTGATTGCAGAGCTTGAGATTCCAAAGGAAGAAGGATCAGAGAGTCAACAGATCTTTGCCGGAGTGAACTTTGTTATTACCGGGAGTGTGGAACATTTTGCAAACAGAGGAGAGGTCAAGGAACTGATTGAGAGCCTGGGAGGAAAAGTTACGGGATCTGTCACTTCCAAAACAAATTATCTAATCAATAATGATGTGACATCGACTTCATCAAAGAATAAAAAAGCAAACGAACTGGGAGTTCCGATTATTTCGGAGGAGCAGTTCATTAAGATGGTAGAGGAACAAAAGTAGGAAAGAAGGGAAAGAACCATGTCTGAACAGGATTATGTAGATACAATTGATAACAACGATAATAATAGCAATGACAATCATAACGATGATGAATATGAGAAAGTCTGCTTTGTCTGCCACAGACCAGAGAGTGTGGCTGGAAAGATGATCAATCTTCCGAACAATATGTGTGTGTGCAATGACTGTATGCAAAAGAGTTTTGATGCTATGAATAATATGAACTTCGGTGGTGCGATTGATTATAGCCAGCTTATGAATATGCCGGGAGTTCAGTTCTTAAATATTGATGATATGAGCCAGCAGATTCCAAAGCAGCAGCGCGTGAAGAAGAAAAAAGAAGGCGAGGAGGCAACGCCGCTCGTTGACATTCATAACCTTCCGGCACCGCATAAGATCAAGGCGAGCCTGGACGAGTATGTAGTCGGACAGGAATATGCCAAGAAAGTGATGTCTGTTGCTGTATACAATCATTACAAGCGTGTGGCAACGGATTCCATGGACGACATTGAGATCGAGAAATCTAACATGCTGATGATTGGACCTACAGGTTCCGGTAAGACTTATCTTGTCAAGACGCTGGCAAGAATTCTGGATGTGCCGCTTGCGATTACAGATGCTACATCTCTGACGGAAGCAGGTTATATTGGAGATGATATCGAAAGCGTTGTATCCAAGCTTCTGGCAGCAGCGGATAATGATGTGGAAAAAGCAGAACAGGGAATCATTTTTATTGATGAGATTGATAAGATTGCAAAAAAGAAAAATGCGAGTCAGCGTGATGTTAGTGGAGAGTCCGTACAGCAGGGAATGCTGAAGCTTTTAGAAGGAAGCGAAGTGGAAGTTCCGGTTGGAGCTAACAGTAAAAATGCGATGGTTCCGCTCACAACAGTCAATACAAAGAACATTTTATTTATCTGTGGAGGAGCATTTCCGGATCTGGACGGCATCATCAAAGAGAGACTCACAAAGCAGTCTGCAATTGGATTTTGCGCAGATCTGAAAGATAAATATGATCATGATAAGAAGATTCTTGAGAAGGTAACAACAGAAGATCTTAGAAATTTTGGTATGATCCCGGAGTTCCTGGGACGACTTCCGGTAGTCTTTACATTACAGGGACTCACAGAAGATATGTATGTGAAGATCCTGGAGGAGCCAAAGAATGCAATTCTGAAGCAGTATCAGAAACTTCTTGCACTGGATGAAGTGAAGCTCGATTTCACAGAAGGTGCATTACGTGCAATTGCGAAAAAGGCGATGGAGAAGGATACAGGAGCGAGAGCCCTTCGTGCGATTATCGAGGAATTTATGCTGGATATCATGTATGAAATCCCGAAAGATGACAGCATCGGTCAAGTGACGATTACACAGGAGTACATAGAAAATACTGGTGGTCCGATTATTACACTGAGAGGGCAGGAAGTACCGAGATTAGAAAGTCAGGCATAGATAGTAAGGCAGTTATAAAAATATAGAAGATAATGCCCAATAATAAAATAAGAAAACATCTCATATACATATGAAAAGTATACGAGGTGTTTTCTTTTTTATGAATGATAGTTATGAAGAAATAAATACGTTGCTAAAGACACGAAAAAATACAAAAAGCAATGTTTTAAAGGAGAGAGTGAGAGCAACACAGCAGAAGGAGGAAGAGACAGGAGATACCATCATGCCGTGAAAAAATCCTCTCTCAGGATTTTCGGGATTTTATTATCCCGGATTACCGGTCAGATCAGGAGCTGGTCTATCCCAAGAGCCAGATTTGTGTGCAGAGTCTTGGTTTTGGTTATCGTGCAGCATATGTGGATCAAAGTCTTGGGGAAGAACTAAGCATTGCGGCTTATGGTTACAACAGCATTCCAAATTGCTATACACTGTTGGATATGGAAGCTATGAATGAGACAGGAATCAGTGTGCTTCAGAATTACCCGGGTCTTAATCTTCGAGGAAAAGGAATTATGATTGGATTTTTGGATACAGGAATAGACTATGAAAATGAAATCTTTCGAAACATAGATGGAAGCAGTCGAATCACGGCGATATGGGATCAGACTGACCAGAACGGTCAGCCACCGGATACATTTACATATGGAAGTGAGTATACGAATAGTCAGATTAATCAGGCACTGAAAAGTGACAATCCAAAGGAAATTGTGCCAGTAAGCGATGAAAATGGACATGGTACATTTTTAGCAAGTGTGGCAGCAGGTGGAGAAAATATCCAGGAAGGTTTTACCGGGGCGGCATCAGAGGCTGAAATTGCAGTAGTGAAGTTAAAAGAAGCGAAAGATTATCTGCGGAAATTTTATGGAATACGACAGAAGGCAGTGTGTTATCAGGAGACAGATATTGCGCAGGGACTTCGGTATCTGCATCTTCTGGCACTGAAAAAACAGATGCCCCTTGTTATGTGTGTGGCTCTTGGAACGAACCTTGGCGGACATAATGGAATGTCCAGTCTGTCGCGGATTCTCGGAAGCTATTCCAGACTGGTAGATCGATGCGTGGTTATCGGAGGAGGAAATGAGGCAAATGAACGACATCATTTTCAGGGAAAACTGAATCAGGTAGGAGAGGTTCAGGAAGTGGAAATGCGTGTTGAAAGTGGAAATACGGGATTTGTAGCAGAATTATGGGGGACCATTCCTAATATTGTGACAGCGTATCTTATATCTCCGTCTGGGGAGAGAAGTCCGGTGATTTCCATTCGGCAGGGGAATCGCTATCAGCTTACATTTCCATTTGAGCAGACGGTTGTGGATGTGGAATACCGGTTGTTTTTGCGGAACGGAAGATCCCAGCTTTTGTTTCTAAAATTCGATCATCCGGCACAGGGTATCTGGAATGATAGGAGTACAGTCGCTGGAGCGTGCAGATGGAGAGTTTCACATCTGGCTTCCGGTGCGGGAATTTCTCGATGGAAATGTATATTTCTGGAGGCAAGTCCGGACGTGACATTGACAGAGCCTGCGAATACCGATGATTCGATCACGGTTGCTTATTACAGTGGAGCAGATAAGAGTGTTGATATTAATTCTGGCAGAGGTTATACTAGAGACAAGAGAATAAAACCTGATTTTGCAGTTCCAGGAGTCCAGGTTTTGGGAGCAGGGGTAAATGGAACATTTGTAAGGCGAAGCGGTTCCAGTGTGGCAACGGGAATCACAGCCGGAGCCTGTGCGATGATCATGGAATGGATTTTGAATCAGCCGATTCCGGCAGGAGTTACCACAAGTCAGGTGGCAAATATTATCATATTAGGAGCACAGCAGAACACATTTTCAGAATTCCCGAACCGACAGTGGGGCTATGGAACGATGGACCTGTATCAATCGCTGGACAGATTGAGAAGATTATAACAGATGGGAGAGGTACAATATGGCAGACTTTTTTGAGCAGTTAGGAAAGAAAATTTCAGATGTAGCAGAGGACTTTGGAAAGAAGACGGAAGATACCCTGGAAGTGCAGCGTATCAAAAGCCAGATCCGTTCTCTGGATCGTGCCAATGAAAGAGATTACATCGAAATCGGAAAGAAGATTTATCAAAAATTCAAAGCAGGAGAAGTGGCGGACTTAGAGTGCATTTCCCTGTGCGAATCAATCGAAAAGAGAGAGGAAGAAGCAGCACAGTGCCAGGAGGAAATCCGCAAAATTCAGGAGGTATAACAGATGTTATTGATGGCAGCAGGAGGACTTCTTGTTGTGCTGGTGTGCGTGGACATGGGCATTAAGCAGTACATCGAGGAGAATTTTGAAGAAGAGGAAGAACGGGAGACAATTCTGGACAAAGTTGTGCTCCGGAAGGTTTATAATAAAGGCTTCTGTTTTAATACACTGGATAAGAAACCGGAGCTGGTGAGAAAGACATCTGGTATCTTGTGTGCCGGGCTTGCAATCTATGATGCATGGCTCTTTTTCAAAAAAGGAAAATGGCTCAGAAAATTCGGCATGGTATTTCTGACAGCCGGTGCAATCAGTAATACCTATGACAGACTGATTCGTGGAAAAGTCATTGATTATATCGGAATCCAGTGGAAAAACAGCAGATTTCGCAGACTCACCGCGAACCTGGCAGATGTGTATGTAGTAATCGGGGCAGCAGTGACAGGCGTAGCGAAGATATTCCGAAGATAGAAAATTGGATTATGAATTCCAGGAAGAGAGTAATCCACAAATACAAAAATGAATATCCATAATATAAAAAGTGTGTAAGTTATAATCACTCGATAACTTACACACTTTTTGTTCTACATTTTATTTTATAGAATTATTTCTTATTGCTCTTTACTCCTGAAGCTTCATAGCGCGAACCTTAAAGCGGCAGTCCGAACAGATTGATAAATCCGTCAGCGTCGTGGTGGTCATAAAGGTCACCAGTTGTGAAGCTTGCAAGAGACTCATTGTAAAGTGAGTACGGTGAAGTTGTTCCGGCTTTGATGATGTTACCTTTGTAAAGTTTGAATTTCACTTCTCCTGTTACGTACTCCTGAGTTGACTCAACAAATGCCTGGATTGCCTCGCGAAGTGGTGTAAACCATTTTCCTTCATAAACAACCTGAGAAAGTTTATTTCCCATATCTTTCTTAACTTCTGTTGTAGCACGGTCAAGAACTAACTCCTCTAACTGCTGATGTGCCTCGTAAAGGATTGTTCCGCCAGGTGTCTCATATACACCACGGGATTTCATACCTACAACACGGTTCTCTACGATGTCGCAGATACCGATTCCGTGCTTAGCACCGAGCTCATTAAGCTTCATGATAATCTCAGATACCTTCATCTGCTGTCCGTTTATACTTGTTGGTACACCTTTTTCAAATGTCATGGTTACATATTCACCTGCATCTGGAGCTTTTTCTGGTGTAACACCAAGTACGAGCAGATGCTCATAGTTTGGCTCGCAGGAAGGATCTTCAAGCTCAAGACCTTCATGGCTGATGTGCCATAAGTTACGGTCACGGCTGTAGCTGTGGCTGGCATCAAATGGAAGGTCGATACCATGTGCTTTACAGTAAGCAATCTCATCCTCACGGGATTCCATCTTCCAGAGATCTGTCATTCTCCAAGGAGCGATGATCTTGATGTCCGGAGCAAGAGCTTTGATACCAAGCTCGAAACGGATCTGGTCATTTCCTTTACCGGTAGCACCGTGGCAGATTGCTACAGCACCTTCTTTTCTTGCAATTTCAACTAATTTCTTAGCAATTGCCGGACGAGCCATAGCTGTTCCGAGTAAATATTTATTCTCATATACTGCATGAGCCTTTACACAAGGCATGATGTAGTTGTCGCAGAAATCATCAATGATATCCTCGATGTATAATTTGGAAGCACCAGCCATCTTTGCTCTTTCTTCCAGACCATCTAACTCCTCGCCCTGTCCACAGTTAATGCAGCAGCAGATTACATCATAGCCAAATGTCTCTTTTAACCACGGAATAACAGCAGTTGTGTCCAGTCCGCCTGAATATGCTAATACGACTTTTTCTTTCATTTTCGAAATCCTCCTAATGTATCATTTACTTTCTATTTTAATAAGAAAATATCTTATTTGCAATCGCAAATCATACTATACACCTAAATTCATAAATATGCAAGAAAAAAATGGAAAAATCTTTTTAATATGCAAAATATGCATCGGAAATGTATAAAAACAGAGAGCTGTATAAATGATGAAACAGGAAGAAAATAGTAAATACAAGAAAAATAAAGAAAATACAGAAAAAATATAAGCACTAACCCTATTAATATGATATGTAAGATGTATAAATATTAACAATAAATATAAGGGATTTAATGCATTTATCAATTGGACGTGTCGAAAAAAAGAAACTAAAATAGAAGTTGTAATCTAAAGACGAGAGTTATGTTATTGGAGGAGGAAAAAATATGAATTTAACAGGCTCAAAGAAAACACTTGCGTTGGCAGGTGTGATATGCGGACTTGTAGCAGCATGTCTTGCATATTTTGGTAACCCGGCAAATATGGCATTCTGTATCGCATGTTTTATCCGTGATACAGCTGGTGCAATGGGGATGCATCAGGCTGAAGCAGTAATGTATGCAAGACCAGAGATTATCGGTCTGGTTCTTGGTGCATTTATTATTTCAATTGCGACAAAAGAATTCCGCTCTACAGGTGGATCTTCACCGATGATTCGTTTTGTACTTGGTGTGATCATTATGATCGGAGCACTCGTATTCCTGGGATGCCCACTTCGTATGGTACTTCGTATGTCAGCCGGTGATTTAAATGCATGGGTAGCACTTATCGGATTTATTCTTGGAGTAGCAACTGGTGTATTTGCTCTGAAACAGGGATTCAGCCTTGGAAGAGCACAGGCAACAACAAAAGCAAGTGGAGCAGTACTTCCGGTCATCGTTGTTGGAATTTTGATTCTTGCAACATGCACATCACTTTTGAAAGTAAGTGCGGCTGGTCCGGGAAGTTTACACGCACCAATCATTATGTCTCTTGTAGGAGGCCTGATCTTCGGAGCTATGGCTCAGAAATCAAGAATGTGCTTTGCAGGTGGAATCCGTGATGTCATTATTATGAAGAACTTTGATTTATTATCTGTTATTGGTGGACTTTTCGTTGTAATGCTGATCTTCAATATTGCAACAGGAAAATTTGTAGTAGGATTTAACACACCAGGAGTTATTGCACATTCTGAACACTTGTGGAATATCCTTGGTATGTATACAGTTGGATTTGCAGCAGTTCTTGCAGGTGGATGCCCGCTTCGTCAGTTAATCCTTGCAGGACAGGGATCTTCTGATTCAGGAGTCACTGTAATCGGAATGTTCGTAGGAGCAGCAATCTGCCACAACTTCGGACTTGCAGCAAGTGGAACAGCACTTAACCCGGAGACAAAAGCTGTTGTAGCCGGAGCAGTTCCAACTAACGGAAAAGTTGCATGTATTCTTTGCATCGTAGTTCTGTTCATCATCGCATTTACATGCAAGAGAGAGACAGCTAAGAAATAAGAACAGAAAGAAATTCAGATGAAATAATTATAACAGAATAGCTGAAAATAATGTCTGAAAGGAGTATATAGATATGGTAGAAGTAGATGCAAGAGGACTTTCCTGCCCAGAGCCGATCATGCTGACAGCAGAGGCTCTGAAGAATGAAAAAGGTCCAATTAAAGTATTGGTAAGTGAGCCGGTACAGAAAGAAAATGTTGAAAAATATGCAAAGAGTCAGGGAAAGAAACCAACATCAAAGGAAGTTGGGGACGAGTTTGAAATCGTCATTGAATAAGATTTTCTGATTTAGTCATCAGACGTACATGGAAGTTCAGGAGCAGTCGTGAAAACGGCTGCTTCTTTGCATGTATCTTTGCACATATCTACAGAAAATGCTTGACATATATCGAACGTCGATATAGTATATAGATAACCGATATATCGAATATCGATATAGCATCCAGCAGGATTGCGGAGGTGCGCAGTGATTCTGATAGGAATATGTCAGCTTCTCTGACCAGAATCACGCGCCAAGTCTCACGGACGTTCGACTTGAATTTAACAAGATTCTGAACTGCAAAAGAAAGGGGATGTATAAAATGGCAGTAGATAAGAGTTTGGTGTCCGGAAGCACGATGATGTTGATTCTTAAGCTTCTGGAAGAGAAAGACATGTATGGTTATGAGATGATCGAGACTTTGAGGGAGAAGTCAGAGAATGTATTTGAGTTAAAAGCAGGAACATTATATCCGCTCCTTCATGGACTGGAGGAAAAGGAGTTTGTAAAGTCTTACGAGCAGGAAGCGGGTGGAAAGACAAGAAAGTATTATTCCATAACAAGAGAAGGAAAGAAGCAACTCCGGGCAAAAGAAAAAGAATGGAAAGAATACGCCGGAGCAGTGAGAAATGTTCTGGGAGGTGTATGCTTTGGATAGACAGGAATATTTGAAATCTTTGACGGAACAGATTCGTACAAAGCGTGCGCGAACCATGGTTGCGGAGGAAGTAGAAGCACATATTGAAGACCAGAAACAGGATTTCATGGCTCATGGATTAGGTGAAGAAGAAGCCGAGTCGATGGCTGTAGTGGAGATGGGAGATCCAGTGGAGGCAGGCGTGAAGCTTGATCGGGTGCACCGCCCGAAGATGGAATGGACAGTTCTGATGGCGATTTTAATTATTAGTATTATGGGACTGATCTTACAGGCAGTAGTCACTTCATCTTTTCCAACAATGGATATGAGTACGCTGGAAGCCTTTAAAGATAACTTTTTGTATGGCGGAATTTGGAGTGCAATGTTAATAGGAATAGCGGTCATGTTGGGAATCTGTTATCTGGATTATTCTATATTAGTAAAGTGGTCATTTCCAATTTGGGCAGTCATGCAGATGCCGGCAGTCTTTTCCATAGTTAGTATGATCTTTTTTGATGAAACAATGTGGATTGGACCGATGGTCAATGGCAGAAGTATAGTTCAGATGTTATTGTCCTATCTGGTCATTCCCTTTTACGCAGGGACAATTTATCATTTCCGCAGAAAAGGAACGAAAGGACTGATCATTAGTACCGTGTGTCTTGGAATATCAGTACTTACCGATTTGATGATACCATTTATGTCATCTGCAGTTGTTACCGGAATTACAGGGCTGGTCTTACTGCATGTGGCGGTCTGTAAGGGCTGGTTTGGAGAAAATAAAAAGAAATTTTTGATTAGAATGTGGGGTGTGATTGGAATCTGCCTGATACTGATGTCCGGAATAACATTTTGGGGTAATGGATGTTTCGTTAAAGATTATCAAGTCCATCGACTGGAAGCTTTAATTACCGGAGAACATTGGGATTATACAAGAGGTGCAGTTGCAGACGTAGCAAATGCTGCAAAAGATCCAAATTCAAGTAAATGGCATGAGTCGCAGTCTTCCGGGAAAATAGAAGTAACGGATCCATATAATGGTGCCACAGAAGTAGAAGCTGTCACGCTTTATAATTATGCAAGAAATGATTATATCTGGACATACCTGTTCCATTATTTTGGAAATGTAAAAGGAGTCTTTCTGGTTGTAGTATTTGTGGTATTTATGGCACTATTGCTTCGAATGGCGGTAAAACAGAAGAATCGCCTGGGATATATGATCAGTATCGGCTGTGTATTATTTTTGATTTTACAGTCACTGTTCTATATTGGAGTAAATGCAGGACTTTATCCGATTAGCGGAAATTATATGCCATTTTTATCTCATGGAAATATGACCATGATGATTACTTACTTTTATATGGGAATATTGTTGTCCGTGTACCGGAATACCAACGTCGTGAAAAATTAGTTGACAATATAGAAAAAGGCATATATCATACAAAACATATAGGAAAAGAAAGTATATGAAAGATTGGAGATGCCTGATATGACGAGAGCGGAAGCTTGGGAACTATTAACAGAATATAATCAAGACGAATTTCACTTGCAGCATGCACAGACAGTAGAGAATACGATGCGCTATTTTGCAAAAGAACTAGGATATGGAGAAGGTGTTGTATGCAGTAGATGAACTGACAGGGTTTATTGGAGCTGTAGTGCTTATGCGCCCATCGAAAAGCGTGCAGGAGCTGACGCTAAAGTCGGTAAAAAAGAAATATAAAAGCAAGAATTTTGCGGCTGGATGCTCAAGAGAAGTCATAGAAAGAGGAGCAGATATGCTTGGATGGACCCTGGATGATCTGATTCAAAGAACCATCGATGCATTGAAAACATTTCAGGAATAGAGAAGAAATACTAAAATATAGGAAATTTAAGAGGTTAAAAGAGGATGCAGTATTCAAAAAAATGAGTGCTGCCTCCTCTTTTGCTATAGATAGTAAATTATATTTTTCCTGTATGTAATAATTTTAAAATTTTCTCGGCATCAAAATCAGGTGCCTGGTTCATGGCAAGGTCATAGATTGGCTGAATAGTATCAAGCGGTTCCAGCAAATCAGTAGCTATCTGAGAAACAGAAAAGTTTTTGATTATCCTTTTAATAACTTGTTTGATTAAGTAGAGCTGCTCACCTTCAATACGGCCAGCACGTTCCCCTTCTTCACGGCTGATGCGCCGGGTCTCCTGTACATCATATGCTTCAAAAGAATCAAACATCATATGGAACTGCCTCCTTGTAATATGGTCTGTAAGGTCATTGATTTCTTCAGCAGGGACATTGATTGTATGAAGAAATGCTGAAAATACAGAGCCCATAAGCTCTAAAATGTGTGGTGGTGTATTCTGTGTCAATTGGTTCCAGTAGTCTTCTGGAATCTCTTTTAAACGCTTGAAATCAGAGGAACTCTTGAGCTTGTTAAGAATGAAAATAGCTGAGAGCTCATCACCTTTTTCAATTAAATCTTCTTGGGAATACTTATTCAAAGGAACGATTAGATATTTATAATCTGGAATGAATTCTTCAAAGATATCACTCATGAATACCCGGTCTTTAAAATGTAATGCAGAAGTCCATTGTCCCGTGCCTTCATAATAAATAATTGGCAGGATTGGCGGATATAAAAAATCTTTGGATTTCGTAATTCCAGGATGTAACTTTTCCTGTGTTGTAGCGTAATCAGTCCAGACATAAACCATGTATCTGAGCAATCTAAAAGACATGTCAGCATCTGCTTCTGATTGGTGTTCAATAAGTGCAATCAGATAAAGCTCTGTGTTTTCAAGCTGAATCTTCTTCACAATGTCAGAATCACGGGATTCCTGAAATAAAGGAATAAAATGTGAAGAAACGTCTTCGATATCCTCTGGCTTTATGTTCATGAAAAAAGGAATATCCGTGTATCCTTTTAGAAATTGGGCACAGAGTGTCGAGTCTCCGAATACAATCTTGGCTGCATTGTCATGAATCTTTGAATTGTGTACCCCATGTTCAGTTGTCTTGTTGATAGTTTCCATAGCGCTCCTCTCTGAGCAAATGCAAACTAAAAACCTTCTGAATATATTTTAGCATTGTAAGTATAAAAAGACAATATAGAAATTGAATGAAAATAAATTCTATACAAAAGGGATTTGTCAAAAATTCAGAAGTACCGTAACATTTGCCCGGTGTGCATGCAACTTGTGCAAGTGCAGGGGCACTTAAAGTTGCGGTGAATGAGTAACATCATCAAAAATCTGAGTGAATTCTTTGCTGAAAAAGCAATGAAATTCAGAAATGAAATCCTGGCTGGGGATTTCCATGGGCGTTGAAACATAATGAAAATATCGTGCCCGAAATTTGATGTAGATGTAGTGTAGCACAGATAAAGAGTGAGGGCAATAGATGCAACAAAATGTTGCAGGAGATTTTGTGGGAACATATAAACATAGGTTTGGAAATGCGATAAGATAGTAGTTTGATTATAGATAAAACAAATAAAATGATGTTAGTTATAGAAAATGTGCGATATGTACAAAAAGAAAGTGTGAATTGTAGAAATTAAACGTTGAAAAATAAAAAAAGCATATTTATAATAAACAACTGTGATAGACATGATGTAGGAAAATATTTTTGATTGACATAAATGTTATAAGTACCTATCGGAAATTCAATGAAAAAGGAGAAAACTAAATGCATGATATAAAAATTCATGATGTTTCATTTTCTTATGCAGGCAGTGATAAGTTAGTTTTGAAAGATATTAATGTGGATGTAGAAGGTGGAGAATTCGTTTGTATTCTTGGACAATCTGGTTGTGGAAAGAGTACTTTGTTGCGCCTGATTGCTGGGTTGGAAGATTGTACAACAGGTGAAATTTTAGTCGATGGAGAAAAAATACATGGTGCAAGTTTGAATCGAGGAGTAGTATTTCAGGATTATGGCTTGTTCCCTTGGAAAACAGCCGGAGCCAATATAACGTTGGCATTAAAAAAGAAATTTCCGGACTGGGATAAAAATCATCTGAAAGAAAGAACGATTGAGCTATTAAAAGCGGTAGGATTAGATGAATCAGTTTACCGTAAATACCCTAAAGAATTGTCTGGTGGCATGAAACAAAGATGTGCGATTGCCAGTGCATTTGGAATTGACCCACCAATTCTTCTTATGGATGAACCGTTTGGTGCACTTGATGCCGTAACCCGTTCTATGCTTCAGGATATGGTATTAAAACTTTGGGAAAAACAGGAAGATAAAAAGACGGTCTTTTTTGTAACACACGATGTAGATGAAGCAATGATTTTGGCTAATCGGATTATTGTGCTTGGACAATCACCAAGTAATATAATTTTTGATGTAAAGATACCAGATGAGAAACGTACTACGAGAGATTCCAGATTTGAAGATCCAGAGTCAATTAAACTTAGAAATGAACTGCTTCGTCAAATTAATCAAGATGTGGAAGCACATGTACAAACCGTGCAATAATAGAGAAATCTATTTGCAAATAAAAATATTTAACTAAAAAGGAGAGAACAAATGAAAAAGAGAATTATCTCACTTCTTCTTGCAGCAACAATGACTTTCAGCCTTACAGCATGTGGTGGAAATTCATCTGATGATAAAAAGGAAGAGACAAAAACAGAAAACACAGACAACAAAGAAACTCCAGAAGTGGATACAATTCACTGGGCAAGAGCAAATAGTGGAAATATTCTTGTTACAATTGCAAAACAGCAGGGATATTTTGATGAAGTTGGAATCAAAGTAATTGAAGATCCAGTTGAGTCTTCAACAGCAGCACTTCAGGCACTTCAGACAGGACAGGTTGATGTAACATCTAACCAGGGAACAAATAACCCGCTTCAGTTTATTTCCACAGGTTCTGATTTTTCAATCGTTGGTGGCTATATGCTGAAAGGTATGTATATTATTGGAAAGAAAGATACTCAGTATAAAGATGTTACAAGTCTGAAAGGTTCTAAATTTGCATATGCAGGGGTACATCCGGTAGTAGGTATGGCATTATTAGATGCAGGAATTGATCCTAATAATGATGTTGAATGGCTTACATATAGTACAAACAGTGACCGTCTTGCAGCAGTAGTTTCCGGAGAAGCTGACTATGCAGTACTTAGTGGAGACCAGTTATATGCAGTAGGTAATAATGATCAAATTGAGATCAAAGCATGGTTAGATGATCTTGTACCAAACTATGGATGTTGCCGTATGAACATGAATACTGATTTTGTAAAGAAGAATCCTACAACTGTAAAACTTCTTCTGAAATCTCTGATTCGTGCAGAGCAGTGGTATCTTGCAAATAAAGAAGAGTGTGTAAAAATTCTTGCAAAAGAAATCGGTGCAGAAGAAGATTATGTTGCAGCATATCTGTTAAATGATAATTATGTTTCCAGTGTAGATCCGTGTAAGAATTCTGTAGCTAAGACATGGGAGGCTATGATTAAGATGGGATTCGTTGATCAGGCAGATGCTGACAAAATCAACATTGAAGATCATATTAACACAGAACTTTACAAAGAAGCTCTTGATGAGTGTGTAGCAGAATATCATGATGAAGATCCAGATTTCTACGATGGAAGAGTTAAATTCTTGAGAAAACGATCAGTAATAAGAGATAATTAACAAATAACTCAATTCCGCCGTTTTATACTGCGGAATTGGGTTTTTTAAGAAGGTAATGGTTCGGAGGTATCTATGCGAAAAGTTTTAAAATTTATAAAGGATTATTGGATAACAGGTTGTATTTATCTGGCTATGTTTTTTGGGTACAAGTATATCGCAGATAACCAGCTTTTTGGTGGATATCTTTTCCCTGCGGTAAGCAAAGTTGCAAATTCTTTTAAAGAAAATATTGGTACATTATTTATGAATATGTTTTATTCATTTCAATTAATGATTCCAGCTATTATTATTGCTGTTGTAATTGCGATAGTTGGTGGGACTATTCTTGGGATGAGTAAAAAAATTCGGAAAGTGGTTCATCCGGTGGTTTACTCAATTAGTGTAATTCCATCTATTTTGATGTCCCCATTTGCGCTGCTTATGGCTCCAAGTTTTAGAATAGCTTCTTTGTTCCTGGTGGTCTACAATACAATTTGGGCTACATTTTTTGCTACAATTAATGGTATTATGACGATAGACAAAGTTTATCTTGATAAAGCAAAAACTTTGGAGTTAAATCCGGTAGAAAAGATGTTTCAGGTAATCTTACCTGCAGCAATGCCGTCTATTATGTCAGGGTTTATTACATCTCTTAGAGGATCCTTTGTAGTGCTTGTATATGCTGAAATGTATGGCGCAAAATTTGGTATGGGATTTTATGTAAAAAAATTTGCAGAATATGGACTTTACAGTGAGGCGTGGAGTGGCTTCATTTTCATGGTTGTAGTTCTGGTTATTGTTATGCAGATATTCGAAAAAATGAAAAACCGTATTTTAAGATGGACAATTAATTAACAGAAAGACAAAGGAGGCAAATAAATATGAAGATTACAAAAGTAGATGCAATTCAGATTGAGGATAAACCGGCTGATCAGCCGGGATGGCGTCCGATAGTGTGTCGCGTTTATACAGATACAGGATTATATGGAGATGGGGAAGCTGCAATTGCATATGGTGTTGGATCTACAGCGGCATATGGAATGATTCAGGATCTGGCAAAATTGATAATTGGTATGAACCCGTTGGATACAGAAGTTATTTGGGAAAAATTATATAAATCGACTTTCTGGGCACAAAATGGGGGACCGATTGTATTTGCAGGAATTTCTGCATTAGATATTGCGTTATGGGACATAAAAGGAAAATATTTTAATGTTCCAGTATATCAGTTGCTTGGCGGGAAAATGAGAGATAAGCTTCGCTGTTATGCAAGTCAGCTCCAATTTGGCTGGGGAGAAAGAAAAACACCGGCATATCAGATTGAAGATTATGTTGCAAATGCAAAAAAAGCTGTTTCGGAAGGCTATGATGCTATAAAAATTGACTTTTTTTACATTCGATCCGAAAGGATACCGCTATAGCTCTGAGGAGACAACAAGAGTGCTTGATCCATATCATGTCCATGTTGTAATTGACCGCCTTGCAGCCGTCAGAGAGGCAGTTGGACCAGATGTAGATATTATTATGGAAAATCATTCCTATATAGATGCGCAGGTCGCAGTGCAACTGGGAGAGCAGGCGAAAAAATATAATATACTGTTTTTTGAAGAACCAACTACACCAAATCCGAAGATGAATAAATTTGTCTGTGATAAATTAAATATCCCAATTGCTCAGGGAGAAAGAATTTATTCAAGATGGGGATATGCACCATATTTTGAAGATGGTTCCATTCAGTTGATTCAGCCAGATGTCGGTAACTGTGGAGGATTAACGGAAGCAAAAAAATATGCGATTTAGCTTACATTTATGATGTAGGAGTACAGGCACATGTGTGTGCAAGCCCATTGTCAACAGCGGTTGCCTTACAGTTAGAAGCAGCAATTCCAAACTTTACGATACATGAACATCATGTGTATAATCGATATGACTATAATAAAAAATTATGTAAATATGATTATCAGCCAGTTGATGGATATATTGCAGTTCCGGATCTTCCTGGTATTGGAAATGAATTGACAGATTATTGTTTCACAAATGGAAAGGTGACAACGATCGAATAAGCTTATTGATAAAAGCAATATATCTTTCAAAAGAAATCTATTTGACAGAAAATTCATCTTGATAAATAATATCCATATTGGAGAGTGTGGATATGTTTGAAATTGATGTCTGTTATAAATTTATATTTGAATCAATGCTCGAGGATGATGTATTGGGATATATAGCAAACAAGGTATATGAATATACTCATGCCGGGATATTTTTTGTGTCGGAGTCCGGAGAGATTCTGGCTTATGCCTGTTCGGGAAAAGACCAGAGCATGCGTTCGATTATAGAAGAGCATGTAACATTGGAAGATTATCCTTATTTCTTTGAGGAAGTGTCACCGAATGGAGAGTTCCAGACGGTTGCTGCGGTGAAGGATAAGAAGAAAAATATTGGATATATCATCATTCACTATAGTAATGAAGAGTTTCGGACGTTTTTTGAAGAATTAGGAACAATTCTGACAGAAACAGCAAGACAATATCTTGAAGAGAAGCAGAAGAATACGTATTTAAATCTTTCGCTCAAAGACTATATTATCGGTTGGATGATTTTTGAAGGACAGCATTTTGTGGAATCGGAGCAGAGTCATACATTAAAAGGAAATTATTTGATGGCTTTGTTTACCGATGATTTTTCTGATATGGCGGTGGAGGCAGCAAAACTGGGAAGAATCTGGGAGCATTTTTACTTGTATGAAGAGAAACACTCCCTGACGGTTGTTTTATATCAGGTTTCCGATCAGACTGCGCAAAAGATTCATCAAATGGCGCAGAAAGAAAATCTTAACTGCTATATGAGTGAGAAATTTGAAGATATCAATGACTGTAGAACAAAAAGAGATTTGCTAAAACAGATGGAGCGGATTCCAAAGATATGTGATGTCAGAGGAGTTAAAAGAGAAAAGGACTGGTATCTTCAGGGTAATTTTTTCTTATACATTGCCTTTAATCGAAGAGGCAGGACTGAGTGACTATTCGATTTTGAACTTGATAAAGGAAGATGAGAAAAATCACACAGAGCTTTATGATACATTGAAAATGTATTTATTATGCGAAAATAATGTGACAATGGCAGCGGAAAAACTTCATGTCCACAGAAATACATTGGTGTATAGATTAAAGCAAATAAAAGATTGTCTGGAATTAGATATTAACAATAATGAGATTTCGAGAGAACTTTTGGCATTTATGATTATGTATGACCTGTCGAAATCTTCAGAGGACTAGAGCATGAAACTTGTACAGGATTTACCAGGGATATTTGAAGAGTTTGGAGAAAAGAGGCGGGAAGCCTTTTTAGAGGTAAAAGAGTATAAAGACAAAGGTGTACCTGTTGTTGGAATGTATTGTGCATATTTTCCAACAGAGCTTGCAATGGCGGTAGGTGCAATCCCGGTCGGCTTATGCTCTTTTTCGAATGAAACAGTTACGGCAGCAGAGCGTGAACTTCCTAAGAGTATGTGTCCACTTGTAAAATCGAGTTATGGTTTTGCAATCGAGGATAAATGCCCATTTTTCCATTTTGCAGATCTTGTGATTGGTGAGACAACTTGTGATGGAAAGAAAAAAATGTATGAACTGATGGCTGAATTTAAGCCGGTGTTTGTTATGGAACTTCCAAACAGCCAGTCTGAGAAAGGGCTGGAATTCTGGAGACAGGAAGTCATAAGGACAAAGGAATATTTTGAAGAATTTTTCCACGTTATTATTACGGATGAGATGATTCATCATGCAGTGCATCTGAGTAATGAGATTCGCAGATCCCTAAAGGAATTATGTGAAGTGATGAAGCTTGATCCGGCACCGATTTTTGGTACGGATATCCAGAAGATGATCAATGGATCTAAGTATCGGTTTGATTTTAAGACGACACCGGAGCTGGTGGATGCTGTTACAGAAAAGATATTGGAAGAATATCATCAGGGAAAGCATCTTGAGAGCAGACCGAGAATTTTGGTGACAGGCTGTCCGATTGGCGGAGATACGATGAAGATTCTGGAAGGAATCGAAGAAAATGGCGGAGTAGTTGTTGCGGTAGAAAACTGTAGTGGGGTAAAGACGCTTGACCAGATGGTGGATGAGACTCAGGAAGACATTTATGGGGCAATAGCGAAAAGATATTTATCTACAGGTTGCTCTATTATGACGCCGAACGACAATCGAATTGAATTAATCGGACGAATTATTGAGGAATATCATGTAGATGGAGTTGTGGAAATGATTCTGTCAGGCTGCCATGCGACAGGTGCGGAATCTATTTATATCCGAAAGTTTGTAAATGAAGAAAAGAATCTCCCATACATTTCTATTGATACAGATTACTCGTCGGCAGATAAAGGACAGATATCTACGAGACTTGCTGCTTTTATTGAGATGATTCAGGCAGATAAAAGTGGCAAGAAAGAACTGGATATGAATTGTTGCTATAAACTGATCGTATCAGGCATTTCAGGTGGAAAATGTTTTGGAGAGATTTTGCAAAACGTATGGGATTATACGGGAGTTCCAGTCAGATTTTCAAAGAAAAATCAGGAAGTTCTGTATGAAGTTGGAAAAGAACAGGTCACAGCAGATGCGCAATGTATAGTACATGAATGTTTAGATGATGTTCGGATTGAAGCAGTGATTCTTGATGATCAGCGAAAGATACAAGTGCAGGAGCTTGCAGATATTCTTGCAAAGAGCATTGTCATGTATCAGAAGAACAGAAAAAATACAGGGAACGATCAAAAATATCAGTCGGACTATTTGTGGATATTGGCGACCGATACTTCTCTGGCAGCAAGACTTGCAGGAAAGCTTGAAGAAACTAAAGAGTTTTCTCCTGTTGTTGAAAAGCAGAAAGACAATAGTATCTTAATAACTAATATACGAGGTAAAGAGGATCGAACCTTGCTAATCCGGTTGTGTAAAGAATTCATATATGATTGTGATGGAAAGATACTGATTGGAAATGGTGTTAAAGCCGAGCAAAACTTAAGTGAAAATAAAAGGTTGCAGCAGGAAGTGTTTGAACTTGCAAGGAACCGTGCACCGGGGAAACATTTGTATTTGATAGAGCAATATTATCATGAACTGGCTATTTCTTACATCAGCCGGAAAGTTGGCGAAAATGGATTTAAGTTAAAAGAGCTGGAGCAGATCAGATGTGAAGATGAAGAGACAGGAAAAAATCTGTATGAGACACTCTACTGGTATCTGAGAATGAAAAGAAATGTGTCTCAGACAGCGGCAAAACTAAAGATTCACAGGAATACGCTACTTCCGCGTCTGACTCGGTTAAATGATATGCTGGATTTGGACAATCGCGATGGAGCGGAATGCGAAAAACTTTTGATCGCCATGGAAATAGAAAGAATGAAAAATAGTGATGGTTTATAGAACACTTCTATAAACCTGATTTATTTATAGAAATAATCAATTTGCATATTATGCTATAAAAGTCTAAAATTTTAAACAGAATGGTTAATTGTGTCCGTTTATAGATACGAATAAATTTGATGAGGTGAAAGAATATGGAGATTATTAAAGATTTGCCAGAGGTTTTTGAAGAATTTGCTGAGCAGAGACAGAAATCATTTCTTATGATGAAAGAGCTGAAAGACAAGGGAATACCGGTAGTAGGAGCATATTGTACATATTTTCCAAAAGAGATTGCTATGGCTATGGGAGCTGCAACAGTCAGCCTTTGCTCCACATCTGACGAGACAATCCCGGAAGCAGAAAAAGACCTTCCAAAGAACTTATGTCCACTGATCAAATCCAGCTATGGATTTGCCAAGACAGACAAATGTCCATTCTTCTACTTCTCAGATGTAGTTGTTGGGGAGACTACATGTGATGGTAAGAAGAAAATGTATGAGTTGATGGGCGAGTTCAAAGATGTGTTTGTAATGGAGCTTCCAAATACTCAAGGACCAGAAGCACTGAAGCTTTGGAAGAAAGAGATTATCCGTTTTAAAGAATATCTTGAGAAAAGATTTGAAGTAACGATTACAGATGAAGATGTAAGAAAAGCTGTTAAAATTGAGAATGAAGCAAGAAAAGCACTGAAGCGTCTTTATGAAGTTATGCAGCATGATCCGGCTCCGATTAGTGGACATGATCTGTTCAAGGTTCTGTACGGAAGTACATTCAAATTAGATCGTTCTGAGATTGCCGGAGAAGTGAATGCCCTTGTTGACAAGATTGAGGCAGAGTATGCATCTGGAAAGATGCTGGAGAAGAAACCAAGAATTCTGATCACAGGATGTCCAATCGGAGGAGCAACTGAGAAAGTAATCCGTGCTGTTGAGGATAATGGTGGTGTTGTCGTAACTTATGAAAACTGTACTGGAGCTAAATCTATCGATCGCCTTGTTGATGAGAACGCTGAGGATATTTACCAGGCAATTGCAGAGAGATACCTGGCAATCGGTTGTTCAGTTATGACACCAAACCCGAATCGTTTTGAACTGATGGGACGTCTGATTGACGAGTATCAGGTTGACGGAGTTCTTGAGATGACACTTCAGGCCTGTCATACATATAACGTTGAGACTCGTGCAATCCGCAAGTTTGTAAATGAGGAAAAAGGAATTCCATACATTAATGTGGAGACAGATTATTCTCAGGCAGATGTCGGCCAGCTTAATACAAGGATTGCAGCATTTATTGAAATGTTGTAAGATTGCCGGTTACAGACTATTTTAAAATGAATTTTGAAATTCATGTTGTGTAAATTCATGAGAGGGAAAGCTAAGATATGAAGTTTATAGGAATTGATATTGGATCTACTTGTGCCAAGACTGTTGTTATGAACGAGAACAAAGAAATTGTCCTTGAATTTGTTCAGCCGACAGGATGGAGCAGTGTGGATACGGCAGAAGAGATTCGTAAGAAGCTTGTGGAAAATGATGCGGATCCTGCAGAAAATGTATGTGTTGCTACTGGATATGGCCGTGTGTCTGTGCCATATGCAGATAAGATGATTACGGAAATTACCTGTCACGCTATGGGGGCTGTCTGGATTTTTGATAATAAAGATATGACAATCATTGATATCGGTGGACAGGATACAAAGATTATCTGTGTAGAACAGGGATTTGTAAAAGATTTCATGATGAATGATAAATGTTCTGCCGGAACAGGAAGATTCCTGGAAATTATGGCAAATACATTGTCCATGCGTCCGAATGAGATGTGTGAGCTTGCAAGAGAAGGCTCAGGTGTAACGATCAGTTCTATGTGTACGGTATTTGCAGAGTCTGAGGTCATAAGTCTCATTGGTCAGGGAGAGAAGAAGGAAAATATCGCATTTGCAGTGGTGGATTCTATCGTACGAAAAGTTGCTGCCCAGGCAAATCGTATGAGTGAAGACCGTCCGATGCTTTGCCTGACTGGTGGTCTCTGCGAGTGCAGCTATATCAGTGAAGCGCTGACAAAGGAACTTGGCATGGAAGTTAAGACAGATTCACAGAGCCGTTATGCAGGAGCCATCGGTGCGGCACTTGGAGCAGTAAAGAAAGGTAAGAAGAACTAGGAAAGTCTGGATTAAAGGAGTTTTACATTTTTGTTGTAAGCTCCTTTTTTGTATGTTATATTAGATGTATAACAGAAAACTTAATCTGTTCATGAAATCATCCGTAAGGATAGAACAAAAGAGATAATGAGGGTGATACGATGCTGATAGAGATTGATTTTAACAGTGATGAGGCACTGTATGTGCAATTACAGAATCAGATTATTATGGGAATTGCGACTGCGACGATCCAAGAAGGAGAATCCCTTCCATCTGTCCGTCAGCTTGCGGATACGGTAGGTATCAATATGCATACAGTGAACAAAGCATATTCCATATTGAAGCAGGAAGGATTTATCCAGCTTGACCGCAGACGTGGCGCTGTGATTGCAATTGATGCAGATAAGGCAAAGGCTTATGCAGAAGTAAAGCGTGCGCTAAGAATCGCGCTGGCTAAGGGAAGTCTTAAAAATGTCAGTAGAGAAGAAGTTCACGAGATGGTGGATGAATTATTTGATGAATACGGTGGAAAGGAATAACAGACAGCATGAATTATACAGAACCAGCAAAAGAAGTGCTGAAAAAAGCGGAAAAGATTGCCAGAGAACTGGATCATCCATATGTAGGAACAGAACATCTGCTGCTTGCATTTATGCGGGTATATACAGGTGTGGCAGGACAGATATTGTCAGCGAATGGTGTAGAAGAAGCAAATTTATATAAGATTGTAGATGAACTGATCTCACCGGTCGGAGAAGTGACTTTTCAGGAAAAGCCAAAGAGAAGTCCGAGACTTGAATATACTCTGGAGGAAAGCAAGGAAGAGGCAATCCGTTTTCAATCAGAGGCAATTGGAACAGAGCATATGCTCCTTGCAATCCTTCGGGAACCGGACAGTGTTGCAACCAGAATACTTCTGACACTCAATGTGAATATACAGAAAATCATGCAGGATACGCTGGAAGTTCTCGGCGTGGATATCAAGGAATATCAAGAGGAGCTTCAAGAGACATATCAAAGAAAAGATGGGATTTTAGACCAGTATGGCACAGATCTGACTATGCGGCAGAAGAAGGAAAGCTTGATCCGGTCATTGGAAGAAAAGCAGAGATTCACCGCCTGATGCAGGTGCTTGGCAGAAGAACGAAGAACAATCCGTGTCTGGTGGGAGAGCCGGGAGTCGGTAAGACAGCAGTGGTAGAAGGACTTGCCGCACAGATTGCAAGTGGCATTGTACCGGAAGGAATGCGTGACAAGCGGGTCTATACGTTAGATCTTGCAAGTATGATTGCAGGTACAAAATACCGTGGTGAATTTGAAGAACGTATGAAGAGACTTTTGCAGGAAGTAAAGTCGGCGGGAAATGTTATTTTATTCCTGGATGAAGTGCATACAATCATCGGCGCAGGCGGTGCGGAAGGCGCAATGGATGCATCTAATATTCTGAAACCGTCTCTTGCAAGAGGAGAACTTCAATTGATCGGAGCAACAACGATTGCGGAATATCGAAAATACATTGAAAAAGATGCGGCACTGGAACGAAGATTCCAGCCAATTACAGTGGAAGAACCAGATGAGAAGCAGTGTGAAGAAATATTAAAAGGACTGCGGGAACGTTATGAGACGCATCATCATGTACAGATTACAGATGAAGCTCTTCAGGCGGCAGTTACACTTTCTGCACGTTACATCAGTGACCGTTTTCTTCCGGATAAGGCAATTGATGTGATTGATGAAGCATGTGCGAAAGTGAGTCTTAGTGGATTCAAGACACCGGAGCATATCTATGAACTGGAAAAGGTTCTTGGTAATTACGAAGCAAAGATGGAAGAGGCAATTCTTGCAGGTGATCTTGTGGAGGCTTCCAGGATCCGGGCAGAGAAAGAAGATGCTCAGAAAAAGATTATGCAGACGAAGAAGCGTTTTCAGAAAAAGCAGGCGGGCAGAAAACCACTTGTAACAGAAGAGGAAGTGGCAGCGGTCGTATCTGACTGGACGAAGATTCCGGTGCAGAAGCTTCAGGAATCTGAAGGTGCGCGCTTGCAAAAGTTAGAGCAGACGCTTCACAAGAGAGTGGTTGGACAGGAAGAAGCTGTTACGGCTGTGGCGAAAGCTGTACGAAGGGGGCGTGTGGGGCTAAAAGATCCAAAGCGCCCGATTGGCTCATTTTTATTCCTTGGACCGACCGGAGTTGGTAAGACGGAATTGTCAAAGGCATTATCAGAAGCATTATTCCATGATGAGAATGCCATGATTCGTGTTGATATGTCCGAATATATGGAACAGCACAGTGTGGCAAAGATGATCGGTTCGCCTCCGGGATATGTTGGCCACGAGGAAGGTGGACAGTTAAGCGAACAGGTGCGAAGACATCCGTATTCAGTAATCCTTTTTGATGAGATTGAAAAAGCACATCCGGATGTATTTAACATTTTACTGCAGGTATTAGATGATGGACATATTACAGATTCTCAGGGAAGAAAAGTTGATTTTCGTAATACGGTCATAATTATGACGTCGAATGCAGGCGCACAGGCGATCATTGATCCCAAAAGGCTAGGATTTGGCAATAAGGAGAATCAAGAGGAAGATTACAAGCGCATGAAGATGAATGTTATGAATGAGATCAAGCTTGTCTTCCGTCCAGAATTCCTGAATCGAATTGACGAGATTCTTGTCTTCCATCCGCTAGGTGAACCGGAACTTAAAAAGATTACGGGAATGATGTGCCAGGAGGTGGTCAAGCGTGCAAAAGAACAGCTGGATATTTATTTGACGGTGCGTGATTCTGTGAAAAAGCTGATTATGGAAAAAGGAACCGATAAGAAATATGGAGCAAGACCGTTACGACGTGCAGTACAAAGTGAACTGGAAGACAGTCTGGCCGAGGCAATTCTCGCAGGTGAGATTAAGCGTGGTCAGGAAGTCGTTGCCGGCGTATCGAAAAAAGAAATAAAATTTGAGGTCAAGACTACCAAATAAAAATAAATTGATATATAATAATTAATACAAATGAACCTTAGGAGGAAAGAGCTAATGGCAGCAGTGAAAGAGCTATTAAGAGCTGAAGCAGACGGAGCACTTGGTTTTGGAGACTATACTCTGAGCAGCAAGACAAAACTGGACGGATTTGAATTCCAAGGAGATGTGTATAAGGTAAAGACATTCTCTGAGATTACAAAGTTGGAAAAGAATGGTATGTTCGTATACGAATCCGTTCCGGGAACAGCAGTAGAAGATTTTAAAGCTTCTGAGAGAGAGGTTTCTTTTAAAGTATCCGGTACTGAGGATGCGCAGATTACACTGGAGCTGGAAGCAGACAGCGAATATGTTGTGTATATGGACGATGTGAATGTCGGCGATATGACAACGAACTTAAGCGGAAAACTGAGCGTGAGCGCAGAACTTGATCCGAATAAAGAGATTGAGATCAAGATTATCAAGAAGTAAATACGCAGAACATCGGGGGAAGCTCGCAGAGGCGTAGCTTCCCCTTTCTGGTAAAATGGAAATAAAAAAGAAATGATAAATCAAGGTTTAAGAGTGGATTTATAAGTAGAAGTATAAAAAAGATGTAAGGAAATCGTACATGGCAAAAGGTAAAAAAAGTATATTTTTCTGTCAGAACTGTGGACATGAAGAAAGCAAATGGCTTGGACAGTGTCCGATGTGCAAGGAATGGAATACATTTGTAGAAGAGAAAGTTTCAGTAACAAGAGGAAGTACGGCTGCAGTGCAGCAGGTAAGGAATGCGAAAGAGGCGAAGGTAGTGACACTTTCCAGTATTACGACTGATGACGATGAGCGGATGCAGACGGGGATTCTGGAACTTGACCGAGTGCTTGGTGGTGGAATCGTGCCTGGATCGCTTGTGCTGGTGGGAGGGGATCCGGGAATCGGTAAATCAACACTTCTCCTGCAGGTATGTCAGAAGTTATCAGGACAAAACCGTAAGATATTATATATTTCCGGGGAAGAATCGTTAAAGCAGATTAAACTGCGTGCGAATCGGATGGGAACATTTTCTGAGAGTTTGTTTCTGTTGTGCGAAACGAATCTTGGAATGATACGTCATGTGATAGAAGAACAGCATCCAGATATGGTCGTGATCGACTCAATCCAGACGATGTATAACGAAGAGGTCGCGTCGGCACCGGGAAGCGTGTCTCAGGTGCGTGAATCGACCAATGTATTTATGCAACTTGCAAAAGGACTTAATATTTCAATATTTATTGTAGGACATGTGACAAAAGAAGGCACAGTTGCAGGCCCACGCGTATTGGAACATATGGTGGATACAGTGTTATATTTTGAAGGAGACAGACATGCATCTTACCGGATTCTGCGTGGGGTGAAGAATCGTTTTGGATCTACGAATGAGATCGGCGTGTTTGAGATGCAAAAAGGCGGCTTGGTGGAGGTAGAGAATCCGTCCGAGTATATGTTATCAGGAAAACCGGAAAATGCATCAGGTTCTGTTGTGGCATGTGCAATGGAAGGAACAAGACCGATGCTCATGGAGATTCAGGCACTTGTATGTAAGACGAACTTTGGAATGCCGAGACGTACGGCAGCAGGGCTTGATTATAACCGAGTCAATCTTCTGATGGCAGTTTTGGAAAAACGTATGGGAATGCCGCTTTCCGCGTATGATGCATATGTGAATATTGCAGGAGGAATCCGGTTGAATGAGCCGGCAGCAGACTTAGGAATTGTGATGGCAATTGCATCAAGCTATAAAAATCGCCCAATTGATGAGGATACCATCGTGTTTGGCGAAGTAGGATTAAGTGGAGAGGTGCGGGCTGTGACCATGCCGGAACAGAGAGTATCAGAAGCAAAAAAACTGGGATTTAAAAGATGTATTGTCCCTGCAGTTTCCATGAAGACGATTGGAAAGATGGAAGGAATAGAGATACTAGGAGTAGAAAATGTAAACCAGGCTATGAATCTTGTGTAACGGCTGAAAGAGATATGAACAGGAGGGGAAAAGATGGCGTTAAAAGACTATAATAAAGCATTTCGTTATGGGAAAAAAGAATATGAGAGCCGACTTCTTGCAGGGCAGAAGCCGACTTTGGAATCTTTGGACGAAGTATTACCAGATGAGGCATTATCAACAGAATCACTGGGACTTGTTCAGATTCCGATTGATCAGATAGTTGGAACAAGATATAGTGGTAGAAGCAGTGCATTTGCAAGTAATTTTATGCCAATATTGGAGAGTAATACGGAGTTTGCAATCAAATGGGCAAAACTCAGCACTTCTCATGAAAAGGAAGGAATTCATGAGCCAATCAAGGCGTGGGAGTATATGAATAAATTCTATGTAGAAGAGGGAAATAAGCGTGTCAGTGTCATGAAAATTTTTTGGCGCAATTTCCATTCCGGGAACGGTAACGCGTATTCTTCCGAAGAAAACGAATGATAAAAACGTAAAAGTTTATTATGAATTTGTGAATTTTTACAGAGTGTCTAAAGTAAATTATATTACATTTTCAGAAGAAGGACAGTATGCACAGCTCATAAAAGAGATGGGAAAACATCCGGATGAGTACTGGACAGATGATGACAGACTGATTTTCAGTTCTGTGTATGCAAGATTTACAGCGGCATTTCATGCACAAGGTGGACAAGAACTGGAAGTTTCATCAGCAGAGGCATTCCTTTCATTTTTACATCTATACAGTTATGAACGAGTGGAAGAAATGTCAGTAGAAGAAATTAACGAACTTGTGAAGAAAGCATGGGAAGAATTTGTTCTGCTTCAGTATAATGATGAGGAAAAAGTAGAATTGAAAATGACTCCGACAGAAGATAAGCCATCTCTGTTTGAAAAATGGCTTCCTCTCGGTGGCAATAAAGAACCATCTCATTTGAAAGTAGGATTTATCTATGCGAAGACACCACATTCTTCTGCGTGGACATATAGTCATGAACTGGGACGCAGGCATCTTGAGCAGACATTTCCAAATGAAGTCACGACTGTAAGTTATGAAAATATAACAGAAAAAAATATAGCATCAGCCCTGGAGGAAGCTATTCATGCGGGTTGCAATATTATATTTACGACAACTCCGACATTTGCGCAGGAAAGTTTAAGAGCGGCAATTACACATCCGGAAGTAAGAATCTTAAACTGTTCTTTGAATACGACGCACCGCTACATCCGGACTTATTATACTCGTATGCATGAGGCGAAGTTCCTGATGGGGACAATTGCAGGGGAAATGGCTGAAAACGATAAGATTGTCTATATTGCGGATTATCCGATTTTGGGAACAATTGCACAGATTAATGCATTTGCGCTTGGAGCGCAGATGACAAATCCAAGAGCGAAGGTGTATTTAGAGTGGTCTACGCTGAAAGAGCAGGATATTGAGAAAAGAATTGACGAGATAGACCCGAATTGTATTTCGGGAAAAGATATTATCGTACCAGATGATAACAATCATTTTTATGGAGTATATCATCGCGAAAGTGGCGGAGGTGAGCAGAAGAATCTTGCAATGCCACTGTGCCACTGGGGAAAATTCTATGAAGAACTGATCCGTACAATTATGGCAGGAAACTGGGAACAAGATAACGATGTGGAAAAAGCAATTAATTACTGGTGGGGAATGCCGACAGGGGTAGTAGATGTTATTTGTTCAAAAAAACTTCCGGCGGGTACAGTCCGGCTGGTCAATGTATTAAAGCATAATTATAAAACGGGACAATTTCATACATTTACAGATCAGATGTATGCACAGGGACATATACTTAAGGAAAAGAAAGGTGAAACGCTGTCTCCGGAAGAAGTGATCGAGATGGACTGGCTGGCAGAGAATATTATAGGAAGAATACCAAAGATTGAAGAATTACAGGAGCAGGCCAAACCGGTTCTTACACAACAGGGGATTGAGACGAGGAAGGGATAAAGAACAATGCGAATAATGGTAATTGCAGACGAAGAGTCGAAATACCTTTGGGATTTCTTTGACAAAAGCAAACTGGAAGGTGTGGACTTAATTATATCCTGTGGTGATCTGAATCCAAATTATCTGTCTTTTCTTACAACATTTGCAGCTGCTCCGGTACTGTATGTGCATGGAAACCATGATGAAAAATATGATCGTATCCCACCAGAAGGTTGTATTTGCATTGATGATAAAATTTATGAATTTGAAGGCTTGCGAATTTTAGGACTTGGTGGTTCCATGCGTTATAGTGGTGGGAAATATCAGTTTACAGAACGCGGAATGAGGAAAAGAGTGAAGAAACTATGGTTTCAATTGCTAAAACACCGTGGTTTTGACATTCTGGTCACACATGCTCCGGCATATCAGATCAATGACGGAAGAGATCTGCCACATCAGGGATTTCAAGTATTTATAGAGCTGATAGAGAAGTACAGTCCGAGGTTCTTCGTACATGGACATGTGCATATGACTTACGGAAGGCAGCATAAAAGATGTGATAAATATAAGAGCACACATATTATCAATGCATATGAAAGATATGTATTTGATTATGAAGATGATGAGATGAGCCCATTGAAGTTTGGAAAAAATCGTAGGACAACAATAAGTTTAAGGCTGGCACGTAGTATTTTAGCAAAATACTACGTGTCAAAACTGCGTTTAATGGAAACTCTTCTCGCAAAATAAGAGCACACTTTACCGACGGTTTTTCTTCCGGCTTTATTTGCCTCTTACTAGCCACCATTTTTTTCTGAATGTCTCCCTTTCTTCTCCAAAAGATGATCGATGGGGCCTTTGACTGCGCTGACCCACGGTGGAGGGCAAGGGGACTTGCTTCAGATGGGAGGATTCTATCTCTTGGTCTTGAGCATCGGACAGCTAATTAGCTACCTAGGGAATCGGATCTTGCTACACGGGAGCAATCAAGTGACGGCTAACCTAAGAGACCAAGCCTTTCAAGTCATGCAAGGTTGCCTATTTCTTATTTTGATGATAAGCCGGCTGGGAAGATCGCGACAAGAATTGTCAATGATACGGAGACCTTGCGGACCCAGTTTTATAACTCTTGTATGATTTTAGTCATCTACTTGGTGCGTTTCCTCTTTATCCTAGGGATTCTCTTTTACCTGAGTCCTATGATGGGCCTTCTCTTGTGTTTGGTCTTTCCGATTTTCTATGGGATCCAGTATCTCTACAAGGTCATGACGGACCAGCCTATGAAGGATTTCTTTGATGCGCGAAGCGAGGTCAATACCCAGGTCAATGAACTCTTGCATGGTGCCAGTATGATTCAGCTCTATCATCAAGAGCCTGGTGTGGTGGAGGAGTTTGAAGCCACTACTCAGAAGATGTTAGGAGCCAATGATCGAATCCTCCTGGCTGATTCTATCGCTTCTTGGACCTTGACGGAATTGCTCAAGTTTTTAGTAATTGCAGGCATTTTGACTATCGCTGGGATTTCTTTCCTAGAGGGTAATATCGGTGTGACGGCTGGTTTCTTATTTATCAATATTAACTATGTGATTAATCTATTTGATCTCATGGCCAATCTCAGTCGTCAATTTCCGAATATTCGGCGATCCTTAGAAACGGGGAGCCGCGTCCTTGCTTTCTTAGATCAACCGTTAGAAGACGATGGTGCATCGGAACTGAAGATAGAAAAAGCTCAAGTCGTGTTTGACGACGTTCAATTTGCCTATGAAGAAGGTAAGCCAGTTCTGCGTGATATTGCCTTTCAGGCTAGTCCAGGTCAAACCATCGCTCTTGTGGGCCATACTGGATCAGGTAAGTCTTCGATTATGAATCTACTCTATCGTTTTTATGATCCTCAAGAAGGAGCGATTTTGATCGATGGTCAAGATATTCGCCAAGTCTCTCGTGAGAGCCTGACGAAGCCATATGGGGATTGTTCTACAGGATCCTTTATCTATTTACAGGAACCATAGCTAGTAATGTGGCCATGAGTCAGGAACACTTGACGGGATGCGGTCAAAGATGCCTTGAAAAAAGTCGGGGCTTGGCCCTTTGTAGAGCGCCTTGAAAAGGGGATCGACCATCCAGTCGTAGAAAAAGGATCTGCCTTTTCAAGTGGCGAGCGCCAATTGATTTCCTTTGCGCGGACGCTCTATATGAATCCGCAAATTCTGATTTTGGATGAGGCAACTTCTCACATCGATACGGAAACAGAAGAAATCATCCAGAAGGCTATGGCAGTCCTGCAAAAGGGCCGGACCACCTTTATCATTGCTCATCGCTTGTCCACTATCCAAGATGCGGATCAGATCTTAGTCTTTCATCGAGGACGTATTGTGGAGCGTGGTAGACACGAGGAACTGGTTGCACAAGGCGGTATCTATGCCCAGATGAATGCCATTCAGCAAACAGTGGTGTAAGATGAGTTCCACTGTTTAAGACGAGGAAAATCCCTAGCTAATTTATCTTTGTAATAAAACAGACTATATTTTAGATATAAGCTGGTTAATATCTGGGATAAAAGATTCTTAGAAACTTTCCTTATGTGATTACGGACGTTAGGTGAAAT